>Ga0308170_10000070_pt1 | contig 224114 bp, 206 predicted proteins | sample PhyBR2_2_FD_202136 | JGI IMG/M metagenome (GOLD analysis project Ga0308170, IMG submission 202136) | Phyllosphere microbial communities from UC Gill Tract Community Farm, Albany, California, United States - DLSLSB.R2 | ecosystem: Host-associated > Plants > Phyllosphere > Unclassified | place... | reverse complement strand
CGTGTATTACAATCAACAGCGCCTCCATCAAACCCTCGGCTATCGAACACCCGACCAGGTGGAAAAAATTCTCAGGTGCACCTGATTCAATCTGTCCACCATCCCGGTGCATCTCACTCTGACCCTACTTTGTTTGGCGGACTCATCGGCGGGGTTCGAGGCAGGGTCGGGGGCTATTTATTGGGCAATTCGGGAAATTGCTCAATAAATCGACTCTGACCCTCATTGTGGTGAGGGGTGGGTGGTTTGGGCGCGGGTGCGCCAGTCGTTGGGGACGATGAAGCCGCGGTCGACTTCTTCCAGTGCGTTGTCTTCTCTGCGGACTCTTGCGATCAGCGCTGGGGTGTTTGATATGGCGAAGCGGTCGGTCAGTTCGGCGGCCAGTTGTCCGCGGGTCATTGCCCAAGTCGGTGAAGCGGTGCGCAGTGGCGCCAGCCATTCGAGTTTTGGCAGGATGACGTAGGTGTCGTCGGGCAGATTGTCCAGCTCGCTCAGTGCGCACCAGAAGCCGCGGCAATGGCCTTGCGTGATGCCTTGCATTGCTGGCCAGCTGCCGGCGGGGTAGAACAGCCAGCCTTTGACCAGGGCGCCCGCTTTGTTGACGGGGCGTGGCAGTTGCGCTTGCGCGGCCGGGTGCTGGCCGAGCGCGAGCTGGCGTTCGAAAATCTTGCGCATCTTCAGGCCCAGCGTGTCGGCCAGGTTGGGGCCGACCAATGTGTCGAGGCCCCCTGCACCGCCTTCGCCCTGCAGATAGAACTTGGTTGCGAACTCGATGTGCTCCAGCGCATCCGGGCCATTTTCGAGCAGGAAATCGAATTCGCCGACCGTGTCGTTGCGGTTGGCGCGGATTTGCAGGCCGTGGGCAATCAGCCGCCCCTGCTGCGCGAAGTAGAACGCCATCAGCTTTTCGGCATACAGCCCCAGTCGCGTGTACGGTTTCTCGCCGAGCGCAGCGTTCAGGGCCGATGGGTCGGCGTCCAATTGCGCCAGCCACGTGGCGACCTCGTCCGTGACGGGCCCCAGCGTGGCCACACGTCCGGCCCATGCCGGTGCAGCGCCATCGAGCAGATCGGGCGAGTCGAGCAGCCAGGCCAGTGCGCGCACGGGTGGCAGCGTCAAGTGCCGCCAGCGCGCGTGGAACGCGGCCTGGTAACTAGGTGCGGGGTTCAAGCGAACGCGCCCGGCACAGGTCGGCCCAGGCCAGTGCCTTGTCGGCGCCGCGCAGCAGCAATTCGCCCGGATGCAGCGTGGCGACCAGCGGCACTTCGCCCAGCGCATGCACCTGACCACGTACGCCGGCCAGCGGCTCGTTCAGCGCGCGGCCCAGCAGGCCGTTGGCGGCGACCTGGCCCATCGTCAGCACCGTTGTTGCCCCCGTCAGCGCCAGCTCGCGTTCCAGGAACGGCCGGCACGCCGTGATTTCCTCAGGCGTCGGTGCGCGCTCGCCGCCCCTGGCGTTCACCGGGCGACACTTCACCAGCGGCGTGACATAGGCATCGCGCTCGCGCGACAGGCCGACCGCATGCAGCATATTGCCCAGCAGCTTGCCCGGATCGCCCGTCAGCGGTTGGCCAGCCTGCTCGTCGAGCGCGCTCGGCGTGCCGGCGGCGATCAGCCAGCGCGCCTGGCGCGGTCCGTCGCCATACACGGGCTTGCGCCCTTCCCCGCAGGCGCAGTCCTTGCAGCCGGCAATCGCCTGGCGCAAGCCCGCCCAGTCGAGCGTCGACACGTCGGGCGCGGCCGGCGCGGCGTCACTGCCGTCGTCCCACGCAGCGTCGGTGGCGACGGGCGGCGGATTGCGATACGGCGGCGCCGACAGCGGCGTCATCCCGCGCGCGACGGGCGCAGGATCGGGCACCGGTACCGGCGCAGAAGGAGGTGCAGCAACAGGAGCAGAAGCCGGCACCACCGCCGGCGCAGCATCGACCGCGGCACCAGCATCGCTGTCAACAACGTCGTCACCAGCAGCATCCGTCGACGGCGCAGCCGCCGCCCGCAACTGCCACAACGGCCCGATCCCCATCTCGTTCAGGAACAGCGCATCGCGCCCACTCACGGTCTTCATAAATCCAGCCTCATCACGATGGCATCTTCACGGCCCGCGGCGCCGGCCGGATAGTAGCCCTTGCGGCGCCCGATATGGACATAGCCATGGCGCCGGTACACGTCCAGAGCGCGCTCGTTCGACGGCCGCACCTCGAGCAGGATCGACGTCATGCCCTGGGTACGTGCGCGCGCCGCGAGCACATCCAGCAAGCGCCGGCCCAGTCCCTGGCGCTGGCGATTTGCCGCCACCGCGACGTCGAGCAGGTGCGCTTCGTCGAGCGCATACATCAACAGGTAGTAGCCGGCCAGCTGGCCCGCATCATCGCGCACGGTCCAGCAATCGTAGCCGCTGTTGAGCGAGTCGATGAAGTTCCCGCGGCTCCAGGGAAACGGAAACACGCTCGCCTCCAGCGCGCACACCTCGCCCACGTCGGCCGCCGTCATCGGCGCCAGTTGCAGGCCAAGCTCTTGCAGGTCGCTCATGCGGCGGCCTTGGCGGCATTGATCACCAGGCGCTCGGCCGTGGTGAACGCGATCTTGTTGCGCAGGTAAATCGGCTGCGCCTGCGCTGCCGGCACACCCTGCCCGGCCGCCAGTGCGTCAACGGCAAGGGGCGCCATCTCACGCGCATGTGGCACGATGTCCGCCATGGCGCCGACCGCAAATGCCTGCCCGACGAAGGCATCGGCGTACGCCTCGAAGCCGTTGCCACACGCCTGCAGACCAGCCACCGCCAGCGGCGCCACGGCCTGCGGCGCGCTCAGCGTGGGCACCGCCACCTCACGCCATACGCCATCGAAGCGATACTGCGCCCAATAGACTTCGCCCATGCGCGCGTCGAGCACCGCCAGCACCTCGGTCGCGCCGCAGCGCGCCCGGCAGCTTTCAGCCATCGCGGCCAACGTCACCATCGGAAGCACGGGCAGATTGGCGCCGTACGCCAATCCCTGCGCGACGCCGCAGGCCGTGCGCACACCCGTAAACGAGCCGGGACCGGCACCGAAGGCAATGGCGTCGCAGTCCGCCAGCGCAATGCCGGCTTCGCGCAGCAGTTCCTGCACCATCGGCAGGATCGATTGCGAGTGGCTGCGCACGCCGGCCGTAGCGCGGGCAATAACGGCGTCGTTGACCAGGAGCGCGCAAGACGCCAGCTCGGCCGAGGTTTCAATGGCAAGAATGGTAGGCATCCCGTATTTTAACCGCTTGGCCGGGCGCCATCCATGCCGCTCGGCCTTCCCCGCCACATTGCGGCGCAACACGGAGTAAAATGCGCTCCATGCATAGCCTGACCCTCGATTCCTCGACCCTCGACGCCGCCGTCGCCGCCGTCAATGACGACGCCTGGACGGTCGCCTGCCTGTGCGCCGCCTGGTGCGGCACCTGCGCGACCTACCACGCCACGTTCGAGAACCTGGCCGCGCGCCACCCGGACAAGCACTTCATCTGGATCGACATCGAAGACCAGGCCGCCCTGGTCGGCGACCTTGATGTCGACAACTTCCCGACGCTGCTGCTGCAGCGCGGCGACACCGTGGCGTTCTTCGGCACGATGGTGCCCGATGGCGGCGTGGCCGATCGCCTGATCCAGGCCCAGGCCGAGATCGCGCCGGCCGAACTGGCGCGCCTGGCGCAATCGAGCGATGAGCGCCGCGAATGGCAGCGCGACTGCAATCTGCGGCTGCTGCTGGGCGGCGCGGACTAAGCCTGCCCGCCCCAGCGCGCCAGAATCTCACCCGCCGCCACCGGCTTCCCATACAAATACCCCTGCGCCAGATTGCACCCATGGCGCAGCAAGAACGCCGCCTGATCCGCGCGCTCGACACCTTCAGCAATCACCGACAGGTTCATGCTCTTGCCAAGCTGGATGATGGCAACCGCGATGGCCTCGTCGTCCGGTCCCTGCGAGATATCCTTGATGAAGCTGCGGTCGATCTTGAGCGTCTGCACCGGTAACTGCTTCAGGTACGCCAGCGAAGAATAGCCGGTGCCGAAGTCGTCGATCGCCAGCCCCACGCCGATCGCATGCAGGTCCTTCACGTATTGCAGCGCGTCGCCCGTATTCATGATGATCGACTCGGTCACTTCCAGCTGCAGGCGATGCGGCGCGAGGCCAGTCGATTCCAGCACCTCGGTGACGATCGCCGCCATGCCGCCGCGCTCGAACTGGCGCACCGACAGGTTCACGGCGATCTTCGGCATGGTCAAACCCTGCGCTTCCCACGCCACCATCTGACGGCACGCTTCCTGCAGCACCCACTGGCCAAGCTGGCCGATAAAGCCGGTGTCTTCGGCCAGCGGGATGAATTGACACGGGCCGATCTGGCCCAACTCGGCACTGTGCCAGCGCACCAGCGCTTCGACGCCCGTCAGGCGGCCGGTGTCCATCTCGACCTGCGGCTGATACGCCAGATAGATCTCGTTCTTGTCGATCGCGCGGCGCAGCAGGCCTTCCATGCGCAGGCGCTCGACGCCGTCGCCACTCATCGACGCCGCATAGAACTGGTAGCCGTTGCGCCCGCGCGCCTTGGCCTGGTACATTGCCACGTCAGCATTGCGGATCAACATGTGCATGTCCTGCGCGTCCTGCGGATACAGGCTGATGCCCACGCTGCCGGTGACAAACAGCTCGTAGCCGGACACCATGAACGGCTGCTCGAACATCGCAATCAGCTTGGCCGCCACGCGGGTCGCGCCGGCGACGCCGCCGATATCCTCGAGCAGCACGATGAATTCGTCGCCGCCCAGGCGCGCCAGCGTGTCGCCTTCGCGCAGACAGCGGGCCAGCGCGCTGGCGGCCTGCTTGAGCAGTTCGTCGCCGACGTGGTGCCCCAGCGTGTCGTTGACGTTCTTGAAGCGATCGAGGTCGATGAACAGCACCGCGAGCTGCTGGCCGTCACGCTGCGCGCGCGTCATCGCGTGGCGCAGGCGGTCGTGGTACAGCAGGCGGTTAGGCAGCGCGGTCAGGGGATCGTGGTGCGCCAGGTGATCGAGCTGGTTCTGCGATTCGCGCGCGCGCGTGATGTCGCTGAAGACCGACACATAATGCGTGATCGCGCCGGCGTCGCCCCGCACTGCGGTGACGGTCAGTGACTCCAGATACGCTTCGCCATCGCGGCGCGTGTCCCATATCTCGCCCCGCCAGAAGCCCGTCTCGTCCAGCTCGCGCCACAGCTTGTGATAGAAGGCGTCGTCCTGGAGCCGCCCACGCATCATGCTCGACTCGCGCCCCACCGCCTCTTCTTCGCTGTAGCCGGTGATGCAGGTGAAGGCCGGGTTGACGGCGACGATCCGGCCCGACACGTCCAGCACCATCACGCCATCGGCGATGTGTTCGAGCACCGTGGCCGACAGGCGCAGCTTTTCTTCGGCCAGCTTGCGCTCGGTGATGTCGGCGAACACCCAGATGCTGCCTTCGTCCGGGTACGCCGGGTCGAGCGCCGAACCGCTCACCAGGCACCAGAACAGGCTGCCGTCGCGATGGCGCAGCTGGTGCTCCTCGCCCAGGTCCATGCGCCGCGCCAGCAGCGGGTATTGCGTCATGGCGGTCTGCTCGTAATCCTCCCGCGTGGGGTACAGAATCTCGGTCGACTGGCCGACCATCTGGCCTTCGTCATAGCCGAACAGCGTTTCACCCCGCCGGTTGCTCGAGACGATGCGGCGCTGGCGCACGAACAGCACGCCGAACATCACGTTGTCGAGGATCGCGCCCTGCTCGGTGAGCAGCGCTTCGATGCGCATCTCGTTGTGCTTGCGCTCGCTGATATCCGAGATGATGCCATCGATCCGCACTGCGCCGTCCAGCGCGGCCACGCCCGATAATCCCTGCGGCTGGCCGCTTTCCTGCACCCAGCGCTCCACGCCGTGGGCATCGATGATCCGGTATTCCAGCTGATACGCATCGCCAACACGCGCGGCGTGGCGCACCGTGTGGCTGTACCTGCGCCGGTCTTCCGGATGCACGATATCGCTCCAGTCGTCGGTCGTGGCGCGCATCAGATGCTCTGCCGAGTGGCCGGTGATGTCTTCGATCGCATCGCTCACGAATTCGATGGCCCCGCCGGCGCGCACGCGAAACACGGCGCCGGGGACCTGATTCACGATGCTGCGAAATTGCTCTTCACGCCGCGCGATATCGGCGAACAGATCGCGAATGGCCAGGCGCATGTGCTCCATCTGCCGGCCCAGGCGCCCCAGCTCGTCGGCCGCTGACAGTGCCAGCGGCGTATCGAAGTCGGCGCGCGCCAGCCGGTCGGAAAAACCCATCAGGCGGCGCAGCGGCGAGAGCAGCCGGCGCCGCAGCAGCAGCGCGATCAGCAGCAGCGAAACGGCAACCTGCCCCACGACCACCAGCGCGTAGTTGCGCTGCTTGCGGCGCAGCTCCTGCTGGCTGCGGTAGTCGTCCATCTCGAGACGCACGGTGCCGATCGTCTCGCCACGCACCACGACCGGCCGTTCGGCGCTGAACACACGGCCAAGGGGACGCGTGGGCGAGCGCACCCGCAGCACGACCTCGCCCTCCGGACCATGCAGCTCGACCATGACGACGGCCGGATCGCGCAGCATCGCATCGAGCAGCGGCCGCGCCGTGTCGGGATCCAGGTTCCAGAGCGGCTCCTGCACGCCGAGTGCGAGGATCTCTGCATTGCGCTGCAGGGAGTCGTCGAGCGCCGCCGCAACCGCAGCGCGCTCCTGCACCCCGATCAGAAGATAACTGCCCACGGCCGCCGGCCCCGCCAGCCCGACGAACACCACCAGCAACAAGGCGCGGTACAGCGAGCGGCCATACAGGCTGCCCAGGCGCGACAGGATGGTGGGAGTGGCGGATGACGATGTGGACATGGCGTTGGCGCCGCTGGCGCTGGTTTTACTGATTTGGTGTAAAAAACGCGATTATGCGCCGCCGCTTGCTAAGCGTCACTAGCTAACGGCGCATAACCAACCGTCGGCAACGCGCGACCAGACTTGCTATGATGGATTGTCATGAACGCGTTTCCAATCGAGGAGAATCTGATGAGTCATTCCCTGTACGCCGCTTCAGTGCCGGTGTTTCGCCAATTGCTCGACGCCCTGGCCGGCGTGCTCGAAAAAGCCGAGGCCCATGCGCTGGAGCGGCGCATCGAACCGGATGCCCTGCTACAGGCCCGGCTGTTTCCCGACATGTTCCCGCTGGCGCGCCAGATCCAGCTCGCCACAGATTTCGCCAAGGGCGCCGGGGCGCGCCTGGCCGGCATCGAATCGCCGCGCTATGAAGACGGCGAGCGCACCTTCACCGAACTGCAGCAGCGCATCACGCGTACCGTCGGCTTCCTGGACAGCCTGGAACAAGCCGACATCGACGCCGGCGCTACCCGCCCGATCACCCATGGCAGCGGCGAACGCGCACGCCACTTCGACACCGGCGCGGTCTACCTGACCCACTTTGCGATGCCGCAGTTCTGCTTCCACGTGACGACCGCGTACGCGATCCTGCGCCACAACGGTGTGCCGATCGGCAAGCGCGACTTTATTGGCAGCTATTGATAAGGCAATAAACCAGGTAACGGGCCACGGTCACTTGTTCCGGCGCGGGTAACCCTGCGCCAGGATGCGCTGCCAGACGACCTCCTTGGCGTCGGCGCTCATCGACACCCAGTGGGCCACCTCGGCCACAGTGCGACCGCAACCGCGGCAGACTTCGTCGAACGTGGTCGAGCATACCGCCACGCACGGCGTGTCTGGCCGGCCGGCCGGGGTTCCGGGTGTTAGCGGTGTCACTGGCGCAGGGCTGGCCCCGCCTGCTTCACGCTGGTCCGACATGGAGCTTGTCCCAACCGTCGTGTCCAAGCTGTTCCATCGTCTCGATATTCTTTTCGAAGATCTCTTCCGCCTCTGGGAACGCTGCCACCGCGCGCTCGATGCTTTCTTCGCGCAGCAAGTGCAGGATCGGGTATGGCGCGCGGTTCGTGTAATTCGAGATATCGTTGATGTCGGTGTCGGCGAACTGATATAAGGGATGGAAGCTGGCCACCTGCAGCTCGCCATCCAGCTGCATGTCCTCGAGCGCGGCATCGGCCACGTCCAAAAACTCGTTGTAATCCTCGAAATCGCCCAGCACGAACGGGTGAATGATCAGCGTGGTGTCGATCCTGGCGGCATCGGTGTCGGACAGGTGCTGCAGCTCGTCCATTAACGTTTCAAGCAATTGCTCGGGCGTGGTCGCGGTGGCAACGACATAGCGCACCTGCTCCTTGACGTACACGGCCTTGGCAAACGGGCACAGATTCAGGCCGATTACCGCGCGTTCGAGCCAGTTGCGGGTCGCGCCGATGATGGCGTCATCGTCGGCGTTGAGGTTGGGAGTGCTCATAGAAGACTTTCAATAGCAATGCAGACTGCAAAAGCCGGATTGTACGCACTCTTTGCGTGTGCTCATAGATCGACCCCGCCCCGGGGGTAAGGTTGGCCCGATGCGGTCGTATGCGCAGTGGATAACGCCGCCAAATCTTGGTGCTGCTGACCAAAAATACCAGCGGTTCATTAATTTCGATGATCCTGATGGCATCTTCTGTTTTCATGATGTCAACGTACGCGATTCTAGAGGGCATTTTTATTGTAACGAAGGCGTCATACATCTTGACGCGCTCGACAATCCCTACGTACTATGCCTCCTTGTCCTCGGTCCGTTCGTTCCTGAACGCAACACTGGAAAGCTATGCACAACACGAAACGTCCTACCTTCGCACTGGCTGCATTGGCCTTCCTGGCCGCGTCACCCCTCAGTTTCGCCATGGACGCAGCCTCGCTGCCCACAGTCCAGTCTGCCGCAATCGGCAGCCGCACCACCGCAGCACCCTCGCAAGTCCAGACCAAACTCGATGAATACCGCGAAACCGACGTCTGGGGCCGCATCCGCAGCGGCTACGCGATTCCAGATCTGAACAACGCGCTTGTCACCCGTCATACCCAGGCTTACGCCAATCATCCAGCCACGCTGTCCCGCATCTCCGGCCGCGCCTCCCCTTACCTGTACCACGTGGTCTCCGAGCTCGAAAAGCGTGGCATGCCGACCGAACTGGCGCTGCTGCCGGTCATCGAATCGGCCTTCAACCCGCAAGCCATGTCGAGTGCCAACGCCGCCGGCCTGTGGCAGTTTGTGCCGGGCACGGGCAAGGATTTCGACCTCAAGCAGAACATGTTCAAGGACGAGCGGCGCGGCGTCGTGGCGTCCACCGATGCAGCGCTGAGCTATCTGCAGCGCCTGTACACGATGTTCGGCGACTGGCCGCTGGCCCTGGCTGCGTATAACTGGGGCGAAGGCAATGTGCAGCGCGCCATCAAGAAAAACCAGGCCGAAGGCAAGCCGACCGATTTCGAAAGCCTGGCCGACCTGATGCCGGCGGAAACGCGCAACTACGTGCCAAAGCTGCAGGCGGTCAAGAACGTGATCGCCAATCCGGGCAACTATGGCGTCGTGCTGCCAGCCATCGACAACCAGCCGTATTTCACCACGGTCGACAAGACCAGTGACATCGATCTGGCAGTTGCCGCCCAGCTGGCCGAGATGTCGCTCGACGAATTCAAGGCGCTCAATCCGCAGTTCAAGAAACCGGTCATCATCGGCGGCGCCCAGACCCAGATCCTGCTGCCGAAAGAAAACGCCGAGAAATTCCACCTGAACCTCGCGCAATGGGGCCAGGCGCTGTCCACCTGGACCACGCACAAGATCACCGGTGCGCGCGTGAGCATCGCTTCGCTGGCCTCGAAGTTCGGCACCACGCCAGAAGTCATCCGCCAGGCCAATAACATCCCGGCGCAGTCGCTCCTCAAAGTGGGTTCGACGATCCTGGTGCCGAAAATCTCGACCTCGAGCCATGGCGACATTGCCGAGAACATCATCGACAACGCCGTCGTGGCGTTCGAAGCCGACCGCGGCATCGTCAAGCGCGCCACCAGCCGCTTCAAGACGAAGGCTGGCGTGAGCAAGGACAGCAAGCGCATTTCCCGCAATACGTCGTCCAAGCGCAAGCAGCGCTGATCCTTGGCCAGCATCCCCGCCACGGGGGTGCTGGCTGTCGTTTCGCACGCCGCCAGTTATACGATTTTCAAAGGGTCCGTGCACGAAGGCCGAAAAACCTGTATAGTTCGGTTTGTGCACTGCGACATCGCGCCCGTTTCTGAAAACATCCAGATGCGGCAGCAGCAAGGCAGTCATCCAAGCAGCACCGCAAACCCCAGGCAGCTCATTAGAGCGCCTTTCTAAAGCCCTCCCGCCCTGTGTGTCGCTTTCAGACACCGTCCCGGCGCAAAGCTTTTGTGCCGAAATTTCTTTCATTCTGAGTCATTTCGTTTGTTGGTTCGCGTTGCATTTTTTCGTTCGCGCCATCCGTGCGAGCGTATTTGATTTATTCCGAAAGTACAGATCACATGAGTTTTGAAGCCCTAGGCCTCCACGCGTCCCTCGTCCAGGCTGTTGCCGATACCGGTTACACCACCCCTACGCCAGTCCAGGCGCAAGCCATTCCTGCCGCCATCGCCGGCCGCGACCTGCTGGTCTCGTCGCAAACCGGTTCGGGCAAGACTGCCGCCTTCATGCTGCCAGCACTGAACAAGCTGGCCAACGCTGAAGAAACGCCAGCCGGCAAGACCGCTGCGCAAGAAGCACAGGCTGCCCGCGCCAAAGGCGAGCGCGTCCGTTTCAAGGCTGCCCAGCCAAAAATGCTGGTGCTGACCCCGACCCGCGAACTGGCCCTGCAAGTCTCGGCTGCAACCGAACAGTACACGGCCCACATGCGCCGCCTGCGCTGCGTCTCGATCCTGGGCGGCATGCCGTACCCGAAACAGATGCAACTGCTGGCCAAGAACCCTGAAATCCTGGTTGCTACCCCAGGCCGTCTGATCGACCACATGGAGTCGGGCAAGATCGACTTCTCGCAGCTCGAAATCCTCGTGCTCGACGAAGCTGACCGCATGCTGGACATGGGTTTCATCGACGACATCGAGAAAATCGTTGCCGCAACCCCGTCGGCCCGTCAAACCATGCTGTTCTCGGCCACGCTGGATGGCGTCGTCGGCAACATGGCGCGCCGCATCACGACCGATCCAATGACGATCCAGATCGCCAGCGCGACCAATCGCCACGAGAACATCTCGCAGCGCGTTCACTTCGTCGACGACCTGTCGCACAAGAATCGCCTGCTGGACCACCTGCTGCGCGACGAATCGATGGACCAGGCCGTGGTCTTCACCGCCACCAAGCGTGACGCCGATACGATCGCCGACCGCCTGAACATCGCCGGTTTCGCTGCTGCTGCACTGCATGGCGACATGCACCAGGGCGCGCGTAACCGCACGCTGGACAGCATGCGTCGTGGCAGCATCAAGGTGCTGGTCGCCACCGACGTCGCTGCGCGCGGCATCGACGTGCCGAGCATCACCCACGTCGTCAACTACGACCTGCCGAAGTTCCCGGAAGACTACGTCCACCGCATCGGCCGTACCGGTCGCGCTGGCCGTAACGGTGTCGCCGTCTCGCTGGTGAACCACGCCGAAAGCATGAACGTGCGCCGCATCGAGCGCTTCACGCGCCAGCCGATCCCGGTCGCTGTCGTCGAAGGTTTCGAGCCAAAGCGCGCTGCAGCACCAGCCCGCGCCGGCTGGAAGCCAGGCGACGGCCGCAGCCCGTCGGCCAAGCCGGCATCGCGCGGTTTCTCGAAGCCATCCGGCGCGCGTGAAGGCTATGCCGACCGCGCACCGAGCGGCGCCCGTGGCGCCCCGTCGGAAAGCCGTTACGCTGACCGTGGCCCGCGTGAAGCCGGCCCGGCCCGCGCACCAGGCGCCGCACCACGTGCACCAAGCGCGCCACGTGACGGCAACCGTTTCAGCGCCCCGCGTGAAGGCCAGCCGGCCCGTCGCGAAGGCGGCTACAAGGGTGCCCACCCACGTTCGGCCGACGGCGTGCGTCGTTCGTTCGGCGAGTAATCACCCTGCGTGAATCAAGAAACGGCTGCTTCGGCAGCCGTTTTTTTATGGGCGCCACTTCCATTACTGGCACCCTGCCTGGCACGTCCACGCCACATGGTGGATAATCCAAGACGATCAACGATTACCGGACATCCCATGAGCACCAGCGACCAACCCATCAAACTCACTTCGTTCTCGCACGGCGGCGGCTGCGGCTGCAAGATCGCGCCCGGCGTGCTGGCCGAGATCCTGAAGTCGTCGCATGGCTTCCCCGTGCCCAAGGAATTGATGGTTGGCATCGAGACGGCCGACGACGCCGCGGTCTACAAGCTCAACGATGAACAGGCCCTGATCGCCACCACCGACTTCTTCATGCCGATCGTCGACGACCCGTTCGACTTCGGCCGTATCGCCGCCACCAATGCGATCTCGGACGTGTATGCGATGGGCGGCACGCCGATCATGGCGCTGGCGCTGGTCGGCATGCCGATCAACAAGCTGCCGCTCGACACGATCGGCCAGATCCTGCGCGGCGGCGAGTCGATCTGCGCCGAAGCGGGCATTCCCATTGCCGGCGGCCACACGATCGATTCGGTCGAGCCGATCTATGGGCTGGTCGTGCTGGGCCTCGTGCATCCATCGAAAGTCAAACGCAATGCCGATGCCCGCGATGGCGACGTGCTCATCCTCGGCAAGCCGCTGGGCGTGGGCGTGCTGTCGGCCGCGCTCAAGAAAGACAAGCTGGGCGCTGACGGCTATGCAGCGATGATCGCCAACACGACCAAACTGAACAAGCCCGGGCGCCTGCTGGCCGACATGCCGGGCGTACACGCGCTGACCGATGTCACCGGCTTTGGCCTCCTGGGTCACCTGCTCGAACTGTCGCGGGGCGCAAAGCTGCATGCCACGCTGGACATGCCGAACATTCCGCTGCTGCCGGGCGTGCTGCAACTGGCGCAGGACGGCTATTTCACGGGTGCATCCGGGCGCAACTGGGAAGCGTATGGCAAGGACGTGCAGCTCGACGTGGCGATCCTGCCCGAGCAGCGCGCGCTGCTGACCGATCCACAGACCTCGGGCGGCCTGCTGGTGGCCTGTGACCCGGCAGCTGCCGACGAGGTGCTGGCGCTGTTCGCGCGTGAAGGCTTTGCCGACGCAGCGATCATCGGCCGCATGGCTGCCGGCGAGCCGGGCATCAGCGTCAAGCCGTAACCGCTGACGTCAAACGAACAGCTTGTCGCGCGCCAGCGTACTGATCGCCACCGTGGCCGGATGACTCATCCGGCGCTCGGTGGTGATCGCATACACCTGCTCCACCACCCCATCGATCTGGCCCAGCGCCACCACCTGGTATTGCTGGCTGACCTGCGCCGCAATTACCGTCGGCACGAAGAACACCCCTGCCCCTGACTGGCCGAAGGCATTCATCATCGCGCTGTCGTCGAATTCGCCGACGATGTGCGGATGCACCTCGGCCTGCTCCAGCCAGCGCAACAGGCGCTGGTGGATCGCGAAATCCTCTCCCGGCAATAACATCGGCGCATTGTGCAGACAGGCCGGGAACGGCTGGTCGAATGTGGCCGCCAGCGCCTGCGTGCACAGTGCCGTCATCGGACTCTGGCCCAGCAGGTGGTTATAGGCGCGCACGCTGAAATGCCCGGGGATCGGCCGGTCGGCAATGACCAGGTCGAGCCGGTGCACGGCGAGGTCGCCGATCAGGCTGTCAAGGCGCCCTTCGCGGCAGATCAGCCGCACCGGCTCCTTCAGCTTCAACGCCGGCTCCACCAGCTGGCAGGCAATGAGTTTCGACACCGAATCGGCGCAGCCAATCCGAAACGACATCGTCGCAAAGCTTTTGTCGCGCACCAGTTCGAGGAGTTCATCGCCGGTGCTGAAGATCGTCTCGGCATAGCTGACGATGCGGCGGCCCGTGTCGGTCAGCTCGAGGCTGCGACCGGACTTGCGAAACAGCGCCACACCCAACACATCGGCAAATTCGGACAATTGCCCGGAGATCGAATGGGGCGTCAGGTTCAGTTGCGAGGCGGCCTTGGCGATGCTGCCGGTCTTGGCCACCATCCAGAAGTAACGCAGGTGCTTGTAGTTCAGCGCGGACATGGTCTCTCCAATAACATGGACTGTTCAATACATCGTTAAATTCGATGTTATATGAAATTATATTCGATTTGTACGATGCTTCACGGTCCCCTATAGTCGAGTCCTCACCACAAACTATAGGTGCCATACCAATGACACATCCTGTCCACCATTCCTGCGCACGGGCGCAGGACAACCGGCTGCACTCGCTGCGCCATGAAGGGAGCAAGCCATGAACGGTCTGGAAACCATTGCAAGCCCCATGATGTGGGCTGGCTTCGTCGGCTTCGTGCTGGTGATGCTGGCGCTCGACCTGTTCGTCTTTGGCGGTAACAAGGCGCACAAGGTCAGCGTCAAGGAAGCGGGTATCTGGTCGCTGGTCTGGGTCAGCATGGCCCTGCTGTTCAATGCCGGCCTCTGGTGGTATCTGAAAGGCAGCGTCGGCTCGGAAATCGCAGACCAGAAAGCGCTGGAGTTCTTCTCCGGTTACCTGATCGAGAAAGCCCTGTCGGTCGATAACGTGTTCGTGTTCCTGCTGATCTTTACCGCCTTCCAGGTGCCGCAGCAGTACCAGCGTCGCGTCCTGATCTACGGTGTGCTCGGCGCGATCATCATGCGCGCCATCATGATCAGCGCCGGTGCGTGGGTCGTGAGTGAATTCAGCTGGGTGCTGTACCTGTTCGGCGCGTTCCTGCTGTTCACCGGTATCCGCATGCTGGTGGCCGTCGATGCAGAACCGGACGTGGTCAACAACCCGATCCTGAAGTTCGCCCGCAAACACCTGAAAGTGTCCGACGGCGACCACGGCGAGAAGTTCTTTGTGCGGATCAACGGTGTGCGCTTTGTCACCCCGCTGTTCCTGGTGCTGATCCTGATCGAAGTGACCGACCTGGTGTTCGCGGTTGACTCGATCCCGGCCATCTTCGCGATCACGACCGATCCGTTCATCGTGTTCACGTCGAACATGTTCGCAATCCTGGGTTTGCGTGCACTGTACTTCCTGCTGGTCGACGTGGCTGACCGCTTCCACCTGCTCAAGTATGGCCTGGCAATGGTCCTGACCTTCATCGGTGTCAAGATGCTGATCATGCCGTGGTACCACGTGCCAGTGCAGGCTTCGCTGACTGTCGTGGCGGTGCTGATCGCCGGTAGCTGTATCGCCAGCGTGTTCATCACCAAGAAGGACGACAAGTAAGCTAGTCGCTGGCCAGTAGCGCCCCCAATGGCGCCAGGAGCACCCGGAACTTACCGGGCTGCGTCTGGCGCCGTTGTCATTGGGTCTTGCGCCGTATCGTCGGGCACCAGGCCGACCCGCTCGTACTCCGCGATTACCTGCGCGCCCAGGAGCAGCAGCGTGGCTGCGATCTCGAGCGAAAACATGACGACGATGGCCGTCGTCATCGAGCCATACACCAGGTTCACCTGCGACAGCGTCGAAAAATACCAGACCAGAATGTGACGCGCCGCTTCCCACAGCAGCGCTGCCGTCACGCCACCGATGGCGGCGTGCCATATCGACAGCCGGCCCACCGGCATCACCAGGTAGATCGACGTGAGCACGAGAATCTCGCCGATCAGCCCCAGCAAATACAGCAGCGCACCCGACACGCCGTTCAGCGACCACTCATAGTTGAACAGCCACACGCTTTCGCGTCCCATGACTTGCAGCGCGCCCGCCACCAGCGTGACGACCATGATGCCGACGCCCAGCGCCAGGATGTAGCAGTACGGCAGAACGGCCGACACCAGGTAATGCCGGCGCCGGATCGCCACGCGGTGCACGAAGATTACGCTCATCGCGTTTTCCAGCACCGTGAAGGCAAGCGAACTGAAGAACAGCATCGTCACCGCCAGTACCCAGGTGATGAGTTGCCGGTCGTCCAGGAAGTGCGCCACCTCGGCCACAATCGGCGCCGACTGCCCCGGCACCAGCAGTTGCAGATAGCGGCTGAGCGTTTCCAGCAACTCGGCCGGGTTGATGAAGTGCGACAGCACCACCATCACCAGCATCAAAAACGGCACGATGGACAGCAGCGCGTAATAGGCGACGGCGCCCGCCAGCAGCAAGCCCTGGTTGGCGCGGAACCCCTTCAGGACTTGCAGCGTGAACTTGAGCGGATGATTCAGGATATAGACATTGGCGCGCTGATCTTTCAGGCGCGCCGTCCAGTCACGCCGACGACTCATCGGGCGAGACGAATGCCGGAAAATTGCCAGCGCGCGCCTGTCGGGAAGAAGTTGCGGTAGCTGGGCCGTGCGTGACCGCCTGGCGTGGCGCAGGACGAGCCGCGCAAGACGTACTGGTTGATCATGAACTTGCCGTTGTATTCACCGATGGCGCCCGGCGCCGGTGCGAAGCCGGGATATGGAGCGTAACTGCTGCTGGTCCATTGCCAGCAGGCGCCGAACATCTGTTGCAGGCCGGCGCCGCTGGCGGCGTCCGGATGATGCGCCGGACCGTTGCCCAGGCAGGCCTGGCGCGCCGCGAATTCCCATTCGAATTCGGTCGGCAGGCGCGCCCCCGACCAGCGGGCAAATGCATCCGCCTCGTACATCGAGATGTGCGTGACGGGCCGCTCGGGGTCGAGCGGTTGCAGGCCGTGCAGCGTGAATTCGTACCAGCCATTGGCCTCTTTTACCCAGTACAGCGGCTGGGTGATCTCGCCACTGTTGACGCGGTCCCAGCCTTCGGCCAGCCACAGCGCGGGATCGCGGTAACCGCCCGCCTCGATGAACGCGCGGTATTCGCCGTTGGTCACCAGGCGCGAGGCCAGCGCAAACGGCGCGACATAGGTGCGGTGGCGCGGCAATTCGTTATCGAAGCAAAAGCCCTTGCCGCCATAGCCAGCTTCGGCCAGGCCACCTTCGAAATCGAGCCAGGCCAATGGCTCAGCCGGTGTGGACGGCGCCATGGCATCCGTCGCATACGCCGGGTACAGCGGATTTTGCGCCAGCAAATGCTTGACGTCGGTGAGCATCAGTTCCTGGTGCTGCTGCTCGTGCTGTAGGCCCAGTTCGATCAGCGTGGCCAGCGTCTCGTCGATGCCGCCGGCCAGCAAATCGGCGATACGGCGGTCGACGTTCGCGCGGTAGTCCCTGACGACACGCATGCCAGGTCGCGTCAAGAGCCCGCGCTGGGCGCGCGGGTGCTTGTTGCCCACGCCGTTGTAATACGAGTTGAAAAACACCCGGAACGCTGGATGAAACGGCGCAAAGTTGGCTTCGCGCGGCTCGAGGATAAAGGTTTCAAAGAACCACGTCGTGTGCGCCAGATGCCATTTCATCGGACTGGCGTCCGGCATCGACTGCGCGACGCAGTCTTCGTCGGACAAACCCTCGGCCAGTTGCAGCGAACGGGTACGTACCTGCGCAAACGCGCGTGGCAAGCTGTCATCGCGCATCATGTTCATGATGCGATCGCCTGTGCGTGAATCACGGCAAACCAGCTCTGCGGATCGGTCCAGACGTGCGTGGCCTCGAAACCGGAGCGCTCGAGCAGCCCGATCGCGTCGGCCTGCTGGTATTTGTAGCTGTTTTCGGTGTGGATGCGCTCGCCCGCTTCGAAGCGCCGCTCGCCGCCACGCCAGTTCACGGTCTGCGCCGTGCGCGCCTCCAGATGCATCTCGATGCGGCCCATGGCCGCGTTGTAGGCGCCCCGGTGCTGCCAGCCCTTGATGTCGAAGTCGGCGTCGATCAGGCGATTCACATGGCGCAGCAGGTTCAGGTTGAAGGCCGAGGTGACGCCCAGCGCGTCATCGTACGCGGCATCGAGCGTGGCGGCATCCTTGGCCAGGTCGATGCCAATCAGCACGCCGCCATCGTTGCCGCACTGCGCACGCAGGCGCGTGAGAAAGCCCTGTGCTTCGTCCGGCGTGAAGTTGCCGATCGACGAGCCCGGATAAAAGAACAGGCGCCGGCCGGTATTGACCTGCGGCGGCAATTCAAAGCTCGATGAGAAATCCATGCCCAGCGCTTCCATCGCGATCTGCGGGAACCGCTGGCGCAGACGCGCCAGGGCGTCGTGCACGAAGTCGGTGGAAATGTCGATCGCCACGTACTGCGCCGGCTGCAACAGCGGGAACAACGCCGCTGCCTTGGCGCAGTTACCGGCGCCGAGATCGATCAGGGTCGCGCCGGTGCCGGCAGAGCGGGCGATTTCGGCGCCATAGCGCTCAAAGATCGACGCTTCGGTGCGCGTTGGGTAATACTCTGGCAGTTCGCAGATCGCCTCGAACAATTTCGAGCCAAGTGCGTCATACAGGTATTTGGGGGAGATCCAGGCGGCTGGCGCCTGCAGACCGGTGTGCAGTTCGTCGGCTTCGTGCGCGCTGTGACGGGGCGCCGCGACGTCTTCAGGTGTACAGGATGTCAGCATAGGGTTTATCATTCGTGCCGCCACGACGCACCATGCGAGATGGCCTGTGAGTTTTGCTTCGCGTAGTTCTGGTATTTCTTTATTTATTTCTCTGTGTATTGCTGTTTTAGCTATCATAGCGGATTCCCCGGATTCGCCTAGTCTGCCTCACGCCAAGCGTGCTGCCCCTCGGGTCAGCCTCGTTTCATTACTTTTTAGACAAGAGCCCCCATGACCCTGTCCTTCCGCCGCAACGTTCTCAAAACCCTGTGCGCCGCCGCTGCCGGCACGATGCTGATCGCGGGCGCCGCCCACGCGCAGAGCAACGGCGTGCTGCGTGTTTCGGCCATTCCCGACGAATCGCCGACCGAACTGCAGCGCAAGTTCAAGCCGCTGGGCGATTACCTGGCCAAGGCCACGGGTCTGAAGGTGGAATTCACCCCGGTGACCGACTACGCCGCGTCGGTGGAAGGCCTGGTCAACCGCAAGATCGACATGGTCTGGTTCGGCGGCTTTACGTTTGTCCAGGCGAATGTGCGCAGCAAGGGCCAGGTCACCCCGCTGGTGCAGCGCGTGGAAGACGAGAAATTCCGCTCGGTCTTCATCACCACTGTGCCGACCATCAACAAGCTGGAAGACCTGAAGGGCAAGACGCTGGCCTTCGGTTCGGAATCGTCGACCTCGGGTCACCTGATGCCGCGCTCGTTCCTGCTGGGCGCCAAGATCAATCCGGACACCGACCTGAAGCGCATCGCCTTCTCGGGCGCGCATGACGCGACCGTGGCTGCCGTTGCCGGCGGCAAGGTCGATGCGGGCGCGCTGAACATCTCGGTCTGGGAAAAACTGGTCGAGGCGAAAAAGGTCGATCCGAAACAAGTGCGCGTGTTTTACACGACCCCTGGCTACTTCGACTACAACTGGACCGTGCGCACCGACATGGACCCGGCCCTCAAAAAGAAAATCACCGACGCCTTCCTGGCGCTGGACGACTCGACCCCGCAGGGCAAGGAAATCCTCGAACTGCAGCGCGCGACCCGCTTCGTGCCGACCAAGACCGCCAACTACGGCGCGATCGAAGCGGCGGCGAAAAACGCCGGTCTGCTGAAGTAATCGCACGATGGCGACCTTTCGCCTGCGCGGCGTGACCGTGCGCCACCTGACGGGCAGCCGCGCGGCTGCCCTGCACGCGCTCGACCTCACGATCGGCGCCGGTGAACAGGTCGCCCTGATCGGCCCATCCGGGGCCGGCAAGACCACGCTGCTGGCCACGCTGGCCTGCGCCCATCAACCGAGCGAAGGTACGCTGGAGATCCTGGGCAAGGAGCCGTGGCACCTGCCGCATGCCGCGCGCCACCGGCTGCGTGCGCGCCTGTTCCTGGCGCCGCAGACACCGCCACTGCCGGCGCGCCAGCGCGTCGTCACGGCCGTGCTGGCGGCGCGCTTGCCGCACTGGACGCTGTGGCAGGCGTTGACCTCGCTCGTGCGCCCGCAAGACCCCGATGCAGCGCACGCCGCGCTGTCGCGCTTCTCGCTGGGCGACAAGCTGTATGCGCGCGTCGACCGCCTCTCGGGTGGCGAACGCCAGCGCTGCGGCCTGGCGCGCCTGCTGCTGTCCGATGCTCAAGCATTACTGGTCGACGAGCCGATCTCGGCGCTCGACCCGGCCCTTGCCCGCCACACGCTGGCCACGCTGCGCCAGGAAGCCGCCCAGCGCAACGCGACGCTGGTGTGCAGCCTGCACCAGGTGGATCTGGCGCGTGAACAGTTCGGCCGCCTGGTCGGCCTGCGCGACGGGCGCATCGTGTTCGACGCGCCGCGCGAGCAGGTCACCGACACCATGATCGCCGACCTGTACGCCAACGAACACGTCGAGCCGCACGTGGCGCCGCCACACGACACGCCCGCCCAAATCGCCGTCGGCGCCTGTTTCTAGGCATGACGAGCAAGACCGTGCTGCATCCCGACCCGGCCTGGCGCGCGCGCCTGATGGGCGCCGTCGTCTTCGTCCTGCTGCTGTATCCGCTACTGGTCGCGGCCGAATTCAAACCATGGCTGCTGTTCGATGCGCAAAGCCTGCGCGCGGCCGGCGGCTTCCTGCGCGATTTTCTGACGCCCGAAACCGATCCTGCTTTCCTGGCGATGGTGCTGCGCGAAACTTGGCAGACCGTGGCGATTGCCACTGCCGGCCTGACGCTGGCGCTGATCGTCGCCATTCCCGCCACCTTCGTCATCAGCGAGCGCCTGTCGATTTCGCGCCTGGGCACGGGGCGCATCCGTCCGCTCGCCGGCGTCGTGCGCCAGGTCCTGCGCTGGATCCTGATGGTGCTGCGCTCCGTGCCCGAGCTGGTGTGGGCGCTGCTGTTCGTGCGCATCGTCGGCCTGGGCCCCACCGCCGGGGTGCTGGCGATCGCGCTGTCGTATTCGGGCATGCTGGCCAAGGTGTATGCCGAAATTCTCGAATCGTCCGACGCGCATGCGACCGATGTCCTGCTGGCCAATGGCAGCGCTCGCCTGCCGGCCCTGCTGTATGGCGCGCTGCCAGATGCCAGCGCCGAACTCGTGTCGTACACGGTGTACCGCTGGGAATGCGCGATTCGCGGCTCGGCCGTGATGGGCTTCGTCGGCGCCGGCGGCCTGGGCCAGCGGCTCGATGAATCGACCAAGATGATGGCCGGCGGCGAAGTGGCGACCATGCTCATCATGTTCGTGCTGCTGGTGGCCGGCGCCGACCTGGTGTCAAAACTGCTGCGCCGGAGGATCGGATGAAGGTGGATAACTCCTCGCGCACCGCGATCCCTGCCCCGCCGCCACGCCAGGCCGGCACCTGGCTCATCCTCGGCGGCCTGCTGGCGCTGATCGTCGCCAGCTTTGCCTCGCTGCCGCTGCAATGGAGCGCCTTCTTCACGCGCGAAGCGATCGATTCGGCATCCGAATTCCTGGCCGGCTTCGCGCCGCCCGACACTGCACCGGCGTTCCTGGCCAAGACACTCGTCGCGTTCTGGGAAACCCTGGCCATGTCGGCCATCGGCACCATCCTGGCGGCGCTCGTCGCCATGCCGCTGGCGCTGGCCGGCGCCGGGCGCATGGGCCGCGCGGCGCGCGCCGTGACGCGGCTGGTGCTCAATGTGCTGCGCTCGATTCCCGAACTCGTGTGGGCGGCAGTGCTGCTGGTGCTGGCGGGGCTGGGACCGCTGGCCGGCACGCTGGCGCTGGCCGCGCACACGGCCGGTGTGCTGGGGCGCCTGTTTGCCGATGCGCTGGAAAACATCGAGCCGCACGCCGAGCAAAGCCTGCGCACGAACGGCGTGCGGCCGCTGGCAGCGTTTTTGTACGCGACGCTGCCCCAGGCGCTGCCGCAGATGCTGTCGTACACGCTGTACCGCTGGGAAAACAATATCCGCGCGGCGGCAGTACTGGGCGTGGTCGGGGCCGGGGGCCTGGGCCAGATGCTCAAGTACCACCTGTCGCTGTTCCAGATGCCCAGCGCCGCCACGGTCGTGATCGCGATGCTGGTGCTGGTGGCGCTGGTCGATGCAGCCAGTTATGCGCTGCGCCGCGCCCTGATGCGTTGATACTGACGCGCTAACCCTACTTGCGGACACCTTACCCGATGCTCGAACTCGACCAGCTCACCAAATCGTATGGCGGCCGCACCGTGCTGGCCGAACTCTCGCACGTGTTCAAGGCCGGCGAATTCGTCGCGATCATGGGTGAATCGGGCGTCGGCAAGTCAACGCTGCTGAACCTGATTGCGGGCCTGGACACGCCCGACGGCGGGCGCGTGATCATCGATGGTACGCCGATCTCGAACCTGGACGACGACGCCGCCACGCGCCTGCGCCGTACCCGCATGGGTTTCATCTTCCAGGCTTTCCACGTGCTGCCGCACCTGACGCTGCGCCAGAACGTTGCCCTGCCCCTGCTGCTGAACAAGGCGCCACTCGACCGCGCGGATGCGATGCTCGACGCAGTGGGGCTGCACGGACGCGGCGGCGACTTCCCGCGCCAGCTGTCGGGCGGCGAGATGCAGCGCGTGGCGATTGCCCGCGCGCTGGTGCACCGCCCGGCCCTGCTGCTGGCCGATGAACCAACCGGCAACCTCGATCCCGAAACCGCCGGCAGTATCCTGCAGCTGTTGCGTGACGAAACGCGCGCGCATGGCGCCGGCGCCATCATGGTCACCCACTCCCACGCCGCGGCCGCCATGGCCGACAAGGTCCTGCTGCTGACCCACTCAGGCCTGAAATTAGCGTAAGTTCCGAGAAGAAACGCTCGAATACGGCGAATTTAGTTAAATGAGCCGAAGCGTGCGCGACGCAATCGTAGTAATATCGCAACCACCTGCCACCAACAGTTATCAGAACAGGCAAGGAATCCAGAACCAGCGGTCTGTCTTGAATCATGTTTTCATCAGGGAGAATCGACATGACCGTACGACAGAAAAAACAGGAACTGCTCGAGGCGATGCAACGCGCACGCGAGCTGGAGCCGTCGAGCTTTGTGCCCAATATGCTGCTCGACACACTGATCGAGCGCATGCAGTTGAAGAATGACGCGGAGCTGTGCCGCGTGCTGGAAGTGCAACCACCGATCATCAGCAAGATCCGCCATCGAAAGCTCAATGTCGGCGCGACGATCCTGCTGCGTATGCACGAAAAATCGAACATCCCGATCCGCGAGCTCAAGGAACTCAGCAGCGCCGCGGCGCTGCACTGACGGCGCGCGATGCCCTGGCCGTCAAGCCTGCGCCGGTGGCCGTCCGGTCTTGAGCTGCGGCAGCGCCGCCAGCACGCCTTGCAAGGTCGCCACGTCGAGCTGGCCCAGCAGGGCTACGCCAATGCGCAATAGTTCGCTCTTCTTGACGTCGACACCGGCGCGCAGGCAAGCCTGTTTTACTTCCAGCAGCACTGCATACTCGTTTTCCGGCATCGTGAAGCTGTCGCGCACCAGTGCCGGGCGCGCTTCTACCGCGGGCGCACGTTCGACGATCGGCACCATCGGCACCATCGGCACCACCGGCGGCTTGGCGGCAGCGCGTGGCGCGGCGGGTTTGCGGGCCGGGCTGCTGGCCAGCGCCTTGGCGGCCGACTTGACCACCGCCTTCACGCTGGTTTTTGCGGCGGGCTTGGCGGGCTTGGCGACAGCCTTCACGGGCTTGGCGACCCTGGTGGGTTTCGCGGCCGCAGGCGCGGCGCGGGATGCTGATTTGGCGGCAGGTGTGCGGGGCATGGGCCGCTCCGTCGTTGAGAAGGCAAACAATATAAACGATTTGGCAGTATGCTGTCGGACAGGAATGCACGCTGGGTAAAGACACCCCGCCGGCAACCGACGCCAATCCGGGTGACAATAGGGGCTTCATAGAGCGAGGTTTCTGTTTTTCCGAAGTAAAGCTTCGGCAAACTCCTCTTTTGCAGGAGGTACACATGAATTATCCTGCCAAGGCGACGACTCTGCTGTAAACTTGTCGGCGCCGCGAGCTTTGTCTCGCTGGCCCCTGCGCACCCCAGTAATCTATGAACCCGACCCAGGCCAGTATGCGCACCAAGACTCAATGGATCCTGCCGGTGCTGTTTGCCACCGCGCTGGCCCTGCTGCTCCAGCACTTCCTCGGCTCGATCGCGTGGGCCGGCCTCCTGGCCGTGATCACGTGGCCGCTGCACCAGCGCATGCTGCGCCGCGGCTGGCCACCGCTGGCCAGCGCCGCTTTCATGCTGATTCTGCTGATCGTCAGCTTCGTGGGCCCGTCGGTCCTGCTGTTCCACACGCTCAGCAGCGAACTGGCCAGCCTGCAGCGCCTGCTCATCAGCTTCAACCAGACCGGCGTGCCGGTACCGGCCTGGCTGACCGGCCTGCCGCTGGTGGCCGAACCGGCCGTCACCTGGTGGCTAGAGCACCTGGCCGTGCCGGGCGGCCTGAACGCCCTCGTGCGCACCACCTTGGGCGACTTCATGCCGCATCTGACCGATACGGCGCGCGTCTGGGGCTCGACCATCCTGGCCAATGCGCTGTACCTGTTCCTGACGCTCCTGACGCTGTTCGTGCTGTACCTGCACGGCGCGGCCGTGATGCATTACATCGACGGCGCCGGCCAGCGCCTGGCGCCCGTCCAGTACGCAAAACTGCGCCGCGTGCTGCCGCTGTCGGTACGCGGCACGGCGCTCGGCCTGGGCTCGATCGCGATCCTGGAAGGCATCGTGCTGGGCGTGGCCTACTGGATCGCCGGCGCGCCGGCCCCGGTGCTGCTGGGCGTGATCACCGGCTACCTGGCGCTGATCCCGGGCGGCGCGCCGCTGTCGTTCACGATGGTCTCACTGCTGCTGTTCGGCCAGGGCAATTCGGCCGAGGCGCTGGGCCTGTTCACCTGGGGTGCGGTCGAGCTGTTCCTGGTCGATAAATTCATCCGCCCGAAACTGATCGGCAAACGCGTCAACCTGCCATTCCTGGCGGTGCTGTTCGGCCTGCTGGGCGGTGTGTCGACGCTGGGCGTCATCGGCCTGTTCGTCGGCCCGCTGATGATGGCGATCCTGTTCGGCTGGCTGCGTGACAGCACGCCGGCGGCGCCGCTGGTGCTGACCCCGGTGGCGCTGGAACCTTTAAACGATACCCAGGGGATCCGCTAGCGGTCCTGCAGCGGCCCCGGCGCGCTGGCGCAGGTCCCACAGGGCGCCGACGCGCAGGCCGGCGGCCACCGGCGTGACTGCCGCAATCTCGAGTTCCTCCATCAAGCCACACAGCAGCGCCAGCCCGCCGGCCAGATGCACGTCCTGGCGGGTAGCGATGAAGGCATCGCGCAACCCCGCGAGATCGGCCCGTGTCAGCGGTGCGCCCGCGTTCCCGCCCCGGTGTGCGTGGCCAGCCAGTGCACGCACCGTGCCACACGCGCCATACGCCATATGCCAGCCGCGCGCGCCGAAGCCTGCTTCGGCGAAGCGGCTGCGGCTCGAGCGCACGGCGGCGTCAAAGCCCGCCGCGTCGATCTGCCCGTTCGCGAAAAACGTCAAACTCTGGCGCACCGCGCCGAGCGCAAACGATTCGATGCGCCGGATCGTGGCGCCCTCCCCGATCACCAGCTCCGTCGAGATGCTGCCAATGTCCAGCACGAGCCGCGGTGCAGGGTCGGCTGCGCCCAGCGTGTTGGCCACGCCCAGATAGACCAGGCGTCCGGCTTCGTCGCCCGCAATGATGTCGACCGGATGACCGAGCGCGCGCCCGGCCGCCGGCAAGAACAACGAAGCATTGCGCGCCATGCGCAGGGCCGCGGTGGCCACGACGCGCACGGCGTGCGGCTTCCATGCGTCGAGCGCGCCCCGGAACTGCGCCAGGCACGCCAGGGAACGCCGCAGCGCCGCGCTGTCGAGCATGCCGTCTTCGTCGAGCGACGCCGACAGCTCGACCTTCTCGCACATGGTCGCGACGAGTTCGAGCACGCCATCATTGAAACGGCCGATGTGCAGGCGAAAACTGTCCGAGCCAAGCTCGACAGCGGCATAGATGGGTGATTCCTGATCGATGGTCGGCATGGCTTATGAGCATAAGCGGCCACCGTGACGGGCTCATTACATGAGCCGGCTAGCTAGATATCGGCGACCGCTTCGCTGGCCGGCGCCACGCGGTTGCGGCCCGCTTGCTTGGCGCGCTGCATGGCTTCGTCGGCGCGCTGGAACAGCGACGTCGTGCTGTCTTCGGGCCGGATCGTCGTCACGCCAAAACTGGCCGTGAGCTTGATCATCGCCCGCTCGCTCTTGACTGGCGTCGTGTCGATGGCGGCGCGAATGCGCTCGGCCACCATCACGGCTTCATCGAGGCTGGTGCGCGGCAGCAGGACGGCAAATTCGACGCCCACCACCCGCCCCAGCTGGTCGCTGTCGCGCAGCTGGCGCCGGCACAGCGCGACCATCTGGTGCAGTACGACGTCGCCAGCCGGATGGCCGTAGCTGTCGTTGATGCGCTTGAAGCCATCCAGGTCGAACACGATCAGCGCCGTCGGCAGGCCGGGCCGACGCGCCAGCGCCAGCCAGGGCGCGAGCAGCTGGAAGAAACCACGCCGGTTCGGCGCGTCGGTCAGCGGATCGATGGTTTCGAGCCGCTCGAGCGTGTCCTGAAGACGTTCGCGGGTCAAGAGCAAGACGCCGAAGGCATTGCCAAGCAGGAGCAGGTACAGGGCGCCGCTGGAGAATTGGCTCAGCAGGTCGTTCGAAAGCCAGCCCCAGCCACGTGGCAGCAGCAGCACCGACAAGCCGCGCGCCGCGACCACCAGCGCCAGCGCACCCGTGGCCAGCGACAGGAAGCGTTGCAGCAGGCTGGCATCACGCCAGCGCCAGCCGAGCGCCACCGAGCCCGACAGATAGAACGCGCCCAGCAGCAGCGATGCGGCCACGCTGCGCAAGCCTTCTTCGTCGATCAGGTAGCACAGGAAGAACAAGAGGACGGCCACGCCGCCCAGGATCAGCGTCGGGGTGCGCCAGGCCGGCCGGCGCGCCGCTTCCCACGAAGCACCCGACTCGATCGCCACGCCGGCAAACAGCAGCGCATAGCCACCGGGAATCGAGATCGGGGCCGGCACCACGCCGGCGTCGCCCAGCGCCAGCAGCAGCCAGGCGCCGCCCTGGATCTGTTTCGACAGGCTCCAGAACGTCATCGCAGGGGCGCGCACGGGGCCGTGATTGAAAAAGGTCAGCAGCGCGCACAGGGTCAGGTTGCCCAGCGCGAGCACCAGCACCATCGTCGACGCATCCAGCATAGGCATGTCATTACTCATGTTCGGCGTTCCGGGGTGCCGGCACCAGGCTGGCGGGCCTGGGTGCGGGGGGATTGATTCGCGCCTGGGAGCCGGCAGACGGCGCACGGGCGGCTGAGGGCCAGCTTATCAGAAAGAACTACCTTGCAACAAGCCAACAGTACCGTCAGCCAACGAAGCGGTTGACCAGTTCACGCACGGCCAGGCCACCACCCCCAATCAGCACGCCGAAATAGATGATCGTCACGACATTGCTGATGTGGCCCAGCAGGATGCAGACACCGTCGCGCTGCAGCAGGCCAATGGCCAGAAACAGGATCGCCACGGCCGGGAACGTATTGCTGAACGGGATCAGGCCGAACGGCATCATCAGCAGCACGGCGCCCAGGATCAGGGCCGCATTATTAAAGAAGGCCACCGCACCGGCAGCGACCAGCCACTGGATGCGATTCGGCTTGCTGACACGCTCGAGTTTCTTGAGCCACGACAGTGCCTTGCGCAGCAGCGGACGCAGCTTGCGCGTGCCGATGACGCGGTGTTCGAGCTTCGACGGGATCCACAGGTCGCGCCCGATCAGGCGGCTGACGCTGATGAGCAGGATCGCGGCGCCGAACACGGTACTCACGCCTGGAATCGAAATCGGGATCAGAAACACGAGCGTGAGCAGCGCCACCAGGATCAGGAGGCCGTCGTTGCCGACGCTGCGGATCAGTTCACTGAGGGTGATGCCGGTGCGCGGCATCGAGCGGACCAGCGCGCGCAGGCGCTGGGAAACGGGTGGTTCACTGTGCATGATGTGGTCGTGTAGTGCGTCCGGCTGGCCGAACAGGGTGGCTCATTGGCCAACGCAAATGATCCGGGTCTCGTACTCGGCCGCTTTGTCTTTCTTGGTCGTGGCCCAGGCGATGACTTCGTCCGCTTGCGCGATCGTCATGATCGTCGCCTTCTCCTTGTTCTTGATGAAGGAGACGCCCTCGAACTTGCCTTCCTTGCTGCGCATGACCTTCGCGAAGACGGGTGGTTTCTTGCCGTCGTCCGACCGTTTGTCCTGGCGGACGAGATAACGCTGCTCTGCTGGTTCCATAAAATAATCCGTGCTTGATCGATCAAACCGCTATTTTACGGTGCGCGGATTGCGGACACGTGAAAAGTTCACCGTCCCACGACGCCGATCACTTGCACCAGCACGATCTTGAGCACCGTCATCGATGGAAAAATCATCGCGTAACCGATGTCGGGCCGGTCCGTCGGCGCGATCCGGTTGGCGAACGCGAGGATGGCCGGATTGCCCGTGGTGCCGGCCACGATGCCGACCACGCTGTCGAACGGCAGGCGAAACACGACCAAGGCAATGACCATCGTGACGATGACGAGCGTGGCCGCGATCGCGCTGCCCAGCAGCAGGTACAGCAAGCCATCGTTGGCAATCGCGGCGGCAAACGTCGCGCCCGACGAAATGCCCACGACCGCCAGAAACAGGGTCAGGCCGAAATTGCGCAAAACCAGATTGGCCGGGATCGGCATCGCCCACTGGAACATTCCGCTGCGACGGCGCCAGCCAAGCACCAGCGCCACCAGCAGCAGCCCCGCAAACCCGAACGAGAACTGCCCGATCAGCGGCAACGGCCAGACAATCGCGCCGAACGCCAGCCCGAGCGTCACGCCGACGCCGATCCCGATATAGCTCACCTCCCCCGTGCTGCGCACCGAGTCACCGAACAGCTTGCGTAGCGCGGGAAAGCTGCTGCGCGGCGCGAGCACGCCGACGCGGTCACCCATTTCGAGCAGCCGCCCCGGGTTCAAGACCAGATCGGCATCGCCACGCCGCAGGTGCAGGACGCGGGCATTAAGTCCGGCCGGCAGCGCCAGCGCGCTCAGCGGCAAGCCGGCCATGCTGGCAGCGGAGATGAAGAAGCGGTCATAGTCGAGGTCGCTCCTGTCGTGCAGCATGCCGCCCGGATGCGCCGGGCCAAAGCGCGTGGCGACTTCGTGCAGCACGCCCTGGTCATTGCCCGCGACGAGCAAGCGGTCGCCCGGTTCGATACGCATGGCGCTGTCGGCGACCAGATTGTGCTCGCCGCGTCGCAGCGCAACGATGGCAACGCCGTCGGGCAAGCGCGCTGCAGCTTCAAGCAGGGTCATGCCCACCACGGAAAATTCGGCCACGTCGATTTCTTCCAGATGCAGCGCGGACGATGCTGGCGCGGCGGTTTTAGGCTTGAATACGGCGTTGTACAGCCCGAGCAGCAGGATGGGCACGGCCACGCCGACCGGGTACGCAACCGAATACCCGGTCGCGGCCGACGTGCCGAACACGGCGAGCGCCGCCTGCAACGCAGCCGTGCTGGTGCCGGCGCCGGCAAAGGCGCCCAGCGCTTCAGGCAGCGCAAAGATCGGGAACAGCCACGCCACGCCAACCGCCAGCGCCAGCGCCGTGATAACGGCCAGCAGCGCCGCCAGATTGGCCTTGATGCCGTCAGGCGTCGTCAAGCCCCGAAAGAACTGCGCGCCATAGGCAATGCCGACGCCGTACAGGAACAACAGCAGACCCAGATTGCCCAGCATGCCGGGCAAAACCAGGTCAGGCACGGCTGCGCCGACGGCGAGGCCGACGAACAGCACCGCGCCGGAACCGAGCGACAAGCCCTTCACGCTGACCGCCCCCAGCAAGTAGCCCGCGGCGATGGTGAAGAACAGCGCAAACATCGGCTGGTGGCTGAAGAACGTGGTGATGGCGGTCATCGGCTTTGCCTGGTTGCATGTGTGTAATGCAGTCTACGGCATGGGGAGGTGGTTGCCTGGTGTAAATGCGAGATAAACCCAGGACTTCATGGCGATGATCGGCGCGGCGCTGAAGCATGGCCGCGTCGACAGGGCCGGTACAGACTTACGCTTGACGCTCGCCGCACTCGGTACAAAACTTTGTTCCCGGCTGTAGCGTCGTCGAGCAGGCGCGACAAGCAACCTGCTGGGCAGTTCGGTGGCCGCACTCCGGGCAAAACTTCGCACCATGGGTTTCGGCCCGGCACTGTGTACACACCAGCTGCATGTTCTGCGTGACGTCCAGGCGCCCACCGCGCGTCTGGCCTTCGGCGTTTGCCTTTTCGGATGCGGCCGACACCTCGCCCTGGGCGCGTGCCTGCGTGATCTTCACCTTCACATTGGGTGCGCAGTTGAAGCAAAGGCCGTTCGCGTTGTCGAAGCACTGGTTGCAGACGTAGTCGTGACAGTTTCCGCACCGGTTGAAGTGCGTCTTGCCAGCGGCTAGTGCCTCAGTAAAGGCTTCGTCGCGTGCCGAATGCCAGCCCGCCTGGGCCATGCTGTCGATCACGCTACCTGCATTGCCGAGCAGGCCACCGAACATGCTTGCCCCCTTTTGCAGCCAGCCCGATGCCTGGGCGCTGCGGTACGGTTTGAAGTGCGTGCGCCAGCGGTCACTGCAGCGCTCGCAGGAGAATTCAAACTGGAACCCTGCATCGACGCCTGTCGAGTTGCTTAGATCGCGATAGTTGTTAGCAAACTGCATTTCGGACATAGGCTGCCATTCCTGGGGTTAAAAAATGTAGAGTTTATCTGGGCTGAGGAAGCGCAATATCACGCAAACTCACGCCAAGCGCTTTTGGACAATCGATTTGCTGGCTGCTTCATTAAATACCGGCGCCTTTCGTGAAGCCGGCGAACAATCGCGTCGACACTATGCTTCGTTGTCGCAGAACCGGTCACGTCCTGCTGACTTCGCCTGATAAAGACGGCGATCAATCCGGTCGAGGAACACTTTGGCGTCATCCTGGGCACCTGGAACGATCGTGCCGATGCCCATGCTCACGGTTACGAGCCGGCCGACGCCAGAGCAGGCGTGCAAAATCTCTTGCGCCGCCAGCAGCTCACGGCAGCGCTCAGCCTTGCTCCATGCCGCCCCCCGGTCTGTGCCAGGCAGCAGCAAGACGAATTCCTCGCCACCGAGCCGGGCACACAGCTCGTCCGGATCGGATGCTGCTGCGTTGAGCACTTGGGCCACGCGTCGCAGGCACTCGTCACCCTGCACGTGACCATAGTGATCGTTGTACTGCTTGAAGTGATCGATATCGATGATCACGAGAGACAGCGGGTGACCGCCTTCGCGCGCTTTTACCCACTCCACGGGATAGACAGTGTCGAACATGCGCCTGTTGGCAACCCCCGTGAGGCTGTCGCGGTACGACAGAAGCTCGAGTTCGCGCTGCAACTGAACGATCTTGTCTTCGGCCTCTTTTCGCGCCGAGATGTCAAACATGAAGCCGACCAGTGACTCCACACTGCCATCAGGGCGACGCACGACGTGAACCACATCCCGGATCCAGACATGATTGCCCTGGCGTGTGATGGCGCGGTAGTCAGCCTCGTGGTCAACGCCTTTTTGCGACTGCGCCACACAAAACTCGACCGTCTTCTGACGATCTTCCTCATGGATGCGCTCAGCCCAATCGTTCACAGTGAGCCAGCTTGCCTGACTCCATCCCAGAAGTTCTTCGATCTGTGGACCAATGTAGGTAAACCGCATCGTCGCCCAGTCTATTCGCCATGGAATTGCCTTGGTGGATTCCAATAGCGTCCGGTACACGCCGGGGTCTTCACAAATAACCGACGGAGGAATTAAAGGTGGCAAAGTCATAAGCAAGTGGGCTCACATGGTCTGTACTGGGTGTTGCGCATGCCGTCGTCCGTCAAAGAAAAACGATCAAAATAACGCCGATCTGATAGCAATCCGATTGATTGATGCGATTTGGAGTACGTGCCCTCGAATTGGTCGTTAGGACGACTGACAACCCATCGCAGGCCTAGGACGCGCTGACGTCAGATGAACTGCCGTAGAAGACAAATAGCCGGGCACTGTCTTCGCTCATCCTCACACCATTCACGACCATCCCTTTCCCGTCGATACCGAGTGGATAGAACTCTTGCTGCCCACTTGTTCCGTATACAGCCTCCTGAAGGAGTGATACAGCGAAATCGTACATCGCACGACGCGTTGAGAAATTGAGAGCGACGTCGCCGCTGCCAGAATCAGTCTCCACACACAAACGGTGGTGGTTTCCTTTCTGAACATCGAGCGAACTTACCTCTTCGCCGTCAGGAGTTACAACAATTGCCGGTGGCAGTTCCGCACGCATTGATATCCTTGAAGATCGGTCCGCTTCCGGCCCGCACGTAGGCCTCATGCCAGCATGATAGGTTGCCGTTATGAAAAAGTCACGTACTGTCAATACTGCAAGCTGCTGGACAGAAGCAGTCCTTCAGTAGCCGGTGACAGACGTGATGGTGGACTGCGGAGTGGGCTGTGGAGCAGGCTGACGGCGCTGCGCACGCATCACTGCGGGAATCGTACTCAGGGGTATGAACACGTGAATGAGGATCAACCACCACAGACTCTGTGTCCAGGCATACGCCATGGTGAAAAAGAACGCGGAGATGATCGAACCACTAAGCTGCTTCGGATTTTCATAGCCATGCCCGATACCGTAGGCAAGCGCGGATGCGGCAATCGACAATGGCAGGCCAATGACAGGCGTTAGCACCAGCAGCAAGAACCCGCGATAAAGCACTTCCCACCCGCCCATGACGATCAGCATACTCACGGCGAATGCGAACGCTTCAGCCAGGTTACGCGGCCAAATTGACGAAGACGACAGCATCTTGCGTTCGTCCTCCGCACGCGCCTGCGGTGTTTTACGACGTTCGATCACGCTGCCGATTGCCCACAAGCCGCACAGCAGCAGGACTGCACACCCGAGGCCCCACGCGCCGGCGCTCGACAGCGGCATTTCGAAGCCGAGCTGTTCCAACGTATACCCGGCCTGCGATGAACCGGCCCACAAGACGCCCAGCAAGGCGAGCGAATGCGCGCTCATCGAACAGTACTGGCGCAGTAGTGAACGCGGCGGCTTGCCACGCTTGGGACGCAAGCTGCGCCAGAGATTCCACGCCGGGAAGATGACGAGCAGGTACGCCGCAAGCAGATGATTCAGCATGTACAGAAAGGCGCCAACTACGAGCGCCGGGAAGAAGATCAGGGCAGCATAGCACTGCGACGTGCGCAGAAAATGCAACAATTCCCACACTGGACCAGAGCGGCAATCGACCATCTCTGGCATCGGCGCCTGGTGCGTCAAAAAGCGTTGCCCGAAGACCTATGGCTCCCGCAGTAACTTGAACTGCCTTGCCTGCCGATGATACGTATCCACCGACTGCTTGACATACCGCGTGAGCGCATCCCCCGTCAGCGCAAACGGATACAACCCGGCCTGCGCGCGCATTTCCGCGAACGCGGGCGAGCTCTCGACGCCATCGAACGCCTTCACCCAGCGCCGGTAATCCGCCTCGCGCACGTCCGGCCCCATCCAGACGCCGCGGATCACCGGCCAGACCACGTCATATCCCTGCTCGCGCGCCGTGCGCACACCGGCCAGCGCGCCCGGCAAACGCTGTTCAGACAGCACCGCCAGCACGCGCACATTGCCGGCTCTGGCTGCCAGCAGTGCTTCGGACGTGTCACCCGACACCGCCTGCACATGCCCTGCCCCCATCGCGATGAATTGCTCGCCGCCCCCTTCGAGGGCGACAAAGCGCAGCTTGCGCGGGTCCACGCCCGCCATGCGCGCGAGCAGCGCCATCTTGATCCAGTCCTGGCTGCCGACCGTGCCGGACATGCCGATCAGGACCTGCTTCGGATTGCGCTTGATCGCGCCCAGCAGGTCGGACAGTGTCTTGTAGGGAGAATCGGCGCGCACGGCGACCATGCCGTAGTCGGCGCCGAAGGCCGCGACCCAGCGCACGTCGTCGACGTCGGCCTTGCCGAATTTGCCCAGCGCGAGATTCAGCACCGAGCCGCCCGAAAACGTGACGAGCGTATTGGCTTCGCTGCGGCGCTGCGAGACGACCGAGTGCCAGGCCACGGCGCCGACGCCCCCGGGCAGGTAGCTGAGCGTGAGTTCAGGCGCGCCCGGTTGATCGTGCAGCGCTTTTTGCGCCAGCTTGCAGGTGAGGTCCATGCCGCCGCCGGGTTTCGACGGGATCAGGCATTCGGCGGCGCCGGCGTGCGGCAGGCCGCCGAGCGCCAGCATGGTCAACAGGAGGACGTGCGAGGTTTTCATGGCGCCCATGATACCGCCGCACGGTAAGGCGTGGAATCAGAAGCGGTGCTGCATGCCCGCGGTGATGCCGCTCTGGGTCGACCCAAAGCCCGGATCGTCGCGCGACAGGCCGATCAGCTGGCCGTTGTCTGCCTTCGCGTGCGCCAGTGACAGGTACAGGTCCGTGCGCTTGGACAGCGCCAGCATGGCGCGCGCCACAAACATCGTCGGGTCGGCGTCCAGGTTGGCAGGCAGGTTCTTCGTGTTGATGTGATACACCGCGCCCGTCAGCGTGACCGCGTCGATCGTGCGCGTGATGCCGCCCCAGTAGGTGTCGCCGCGCAGGTCGGCCAGGTTGGTACGCCCCTGCGCCATCTTGTAGCCACGCTTGCCGGCCGTGTAGCGCCACGGGCCGCTGCGGTAGTCGACCGCCACGTGATACGCCGTCGTCTCGTCGAGCGCATTCGTGGCGACGCCTTCGATGGGCGTGCCGTCGATCCGCTCCCACGACGCCATCACGCCCAGGCCATCGCCGAACCACGAGCCGCCCAGCGCCAGCTTGCGGCCTTCGCGCGAGCTGCCCGAACGTTCGCCCAGGCCGACCGTGGCGCCGTAGGTGAAGCCGCCCGTGCGCCCCGTGTACTTGATCAGGTTATCGAACTGCGTCGTCATGCCGTAGCGCGATGGCCGGGTGGCGCTGCCGCCCGTGGCCCACGAATAGTTCGGCGCAAAGCCCAGCGGATCGAACTTGATCACCAGTTCGTACACGGTGGTAAACGAGCGGCCGATGACGATCCGGCCCAGGTCATTCTCCAGTCCCACGTAGGCCTGGCGCTTGAAGACCGCGCCGTCGCTGGCGCCCGTGTCGAGCAGGATGCCGCCTTCGAGGTTGAAGACGGCTTTCAGGCCGCCGCCCAGGTCTTCGCTGCCGCGGAAACCCCAGCGTGACGTGTTCTTGCCGCCCGAGATGACGCGCACTGCGTTGCCGCCGTCTTCGCCGGCATGGTTGACGAATTCCGCGCCAGCGTCGATCAGGCCATAGACCTGGACGTTGCTCTGGGCGAGGACGGGTGCGGAAAGGGACAGCGCTGCCAGGACGGCAAGCGCGAGGGCCGATTGTTTCATGTGTCTCCGAACGTTGTTATGGGTATCTGCTGCAGCTGGGTCGCTGCTTGTGGGCCGACTATATGTGCGCCAGCCTTTCAGTTCGCTTTCAGCGGCGCTTTTCCCAAAAGCCGCTTTGCGTTTACACTGGCGCGATGAGAATCCTGCTCGTTGAAGACCATGTCGAACTGTCCCACTGGGTGTCCAAGGCCCTGCGCGACGCCAAGCTGACCGTCGAATGCGCCGCCACCGGTGCCGACGCCGACGCCCTGCTCCACACGCAGGACTACGCCCTGGTGATCCTGGACCTGACGCTGCCCAAGATGGATGGCCTGGACGTGCTGCGCCGGCTGCGTGCGCGCGGCGGCGCGCGGGGCGGCACACCGGTGCTGATCCTGACAGCGCGCGGCGGCCTCGAAGACCGCGTGCAGGGCCTGAACCTGGGTGCCGACGACTACCTGCCCAAGCCGTTCGAGCTGGCCGAACTCGAAGCGCGCGTCAAAGCGCTGCTGCGCCGCCGCAGCGGCAACGAAGCACTGGTACACGAATGCGGGGGGCTGCGCTTCGACACCGTGTCGCGCATGTTTACCATTTGCGGCGAAGCGCTCGCACTCACGCCGCGCGAGCACGCCGTGCTCGAAGCGCTGATTGCACGTCCGGGCCGCGCGCTGTCGAAAGAAAAGCTGTTCGACGAAGTGTTCGCGCTGGCCGACGACGTCAACCTCGACGCCATCGAACTGTATATCCACCGCATCCGCAAGAAGCTCGAAAAGTTCCCGGATGCCCGCGCGATGATCGTCACGCTGCGGGGCATCGGCTACCTGATGCAACAACGGCCCGATTGAGCCCCCGCACGCGATGACCCTGCGCGCATCCCTGCTCCAGATCACCGCCGGGCGGCCATTGGGCAGCCTGCGCGGGCAACTGCTGCGCTGGCTGATCCTGCCGCTGGTGCTGCTGGTCGCGCTCAATGCGGTGTCGCTGTACCGCGATGCCCTCGAGGCGGCCGATGTCGCCTACGACCGCTCGCTGCTCTCGTCCACGCGCGCGCTGGCCGAGCGGGTCTCGGTCCAGGGCGGCAAGGTCGTCGCCAACGTACCCTATGTGGCGCTCGACAGTTTTGAGACCGACACGCTGGGCCGCATCTATTACAAGGTCACGGGCCTGCACGGCGAAACCGTGTCGGGCTACGACGACCTGCCGCCGGTGCCGAAGAACGTGCCGCGCACCGACCTGTATCCGGCGCTGGTGCGGTTCTATCACGCCACCTACAACGGTGAGCGCGTGCGCATCGCCGCACTGCTGCAGCCGGTCTACGACGATTCGATGCGCGGCATCGCGCTGATCCAGGTCGGCGAAACGCTCGACGCGCGCCAGGCCCTGTCGCGCGACATTCTGTTCAGTACCTTGCTGCGCCAGGCCCTGCTGGTGCTGGCGGTGGCGGCGATGGTGTGGTTCGCCGTGCGTCTGGTGTTGCGGCCCCTGATGATCCTGAAGAACGAGGTCGAAACGCGCGCGTTGTCCGACCTGTCGAACATCGACCCGGCGCTCGTGCACAAGGAAGTGCGGCCGCTGGTGGCGGCGATGAATGGCGCGATGGCGCGCACGCAGGACCTGATCGCCAGCCAGCGCCGCTTCATCGCCGACGCCTCGCACCAGTTGCGCACCCCGCTGGCCGTGCTCAAGACGCAGGCCGAACTGGCCCTGCGCGAAAACGATCCGGCCGCGATGCGCGCCATTGTCGGCTCGATCGCCGGCACCACCGATGGCGCGATCCACCTGGCCAATCGCCTGCTGACGCTCGCGCGCATCGAGCATGGGAGCGGCAGCAGGCTAGATGCGCCGGTCTCGCTGGCAGAAGTGGCGCGCCAGGTCGGGCTGGAACTGGCACTGCCGGCGGTACAAAAAGGGATCGACCTGGCGCTCGAAGCCGATGCCGACGATCTCACCACGGTGCCGGGCCAAGCGCTGCTGCTGCATGAAATGGTGTCGAACCTGGTCGACAATGCGATCCGCTACACGCCCGCTGGCGGCAGCGTGCTGCTGCAGGTAGGGCGCGAAGGCAACCAGGTGGCGCTCGCGGTCAGCGACAGCGGACCCGGCATCGCAGCAGGCGATGTCGATAAAGTGTTCATGCCATTCTACCGCGCCCAGGCGACGCTCGAAGCCAATCCGGGCGGCACCGGACTGGGACTGGCCATCGTGCGCGATATCGCCAACCTGCATGGCGCCGGCATCACGCTGGGCCAATCCGGCGACGGGCATGGCCTGAGCGTGCGCATCGTATTTCCCGCGCTGGCAATCGTTGAAGCGTCAAGTGCACTGAAAGCCAATTGAAAGGCACGCACGCCTATAGTTGGTGCAAACAGCAGCACACCAACGACAACGATCGGAGACACCATGCACTTCCCTGCCCCCGCGCACGCCGCTCTGGCTGCGCTTTCCCGCCCTTGAACCGCGCCTGACAAACACGGCGCGCGATCGACCGTGCAACGGTCTGCATGAAGCAGCCCTGCACCACAAACCCACGCGCCACCTGCACCAACACCCCGGGCCCCAGCGGCCCACACACCGCGTGCGGCAAGCGCACCGGCAAGGAGAATGATGATGATGTTGACCATCCTGGCGTATTCCATGGTCGTCGTGTTCATGTACCTGATCATGACCAAGCGCCTGCCGGCGCTCGTGGCCCTGATCGTGGTGCCTATCGGGTTCGGCGTGATCGGCGGCTTCGGCCCGCAACTCGGCCCGATGATGCTCGACGGGATCCGCAACCTGGCCCCGACCGGCGTCATGCTGATGTTCGCCATCCTGTATTTCGGCATCATGATCGATTCGGGTTTGTTCGATCCGGTCGTGCGCCTGATCCTGAAGATCGTCGGCGGTGACCCGTTCAAGATCGTCGTCGGCACTGCCGTGCTGGCGATGTTCATCTCGCTCGACGGCGACGGCGCCACGACCTACATGATTACCGTTGCCGCCATGCTGCCGCTGTATGTGCGGCTCGGCATGAGCCGCCTGGTGCTGGCCTGCGTCATCATGCTGGCGGGTGGCGTCTTCAACATCCTGCCATGGGGCGGCCCGACGGCGCGCGCCGCCACCGCCCTGGGCGTGGACGTCAGCGACATCTTCGTGCCGATGATCCTGCCGATGGCCGTTACGTCCCTCTGGGTCGTGTTCGTGGCCTGCGTGCTGGGCATGAAGGAGCGCAAGCGCCTGGGCATCATGACGCTGCCAACGCAGGCTGAAAAAGCGGAAAAAGCTGCTCAGGCAGCGCAGAACGTCGCCGTGCTGCAGCCGGCAGTGGCCGCCGAAATGAACGGCACCACCGGCCACTGGAGCCCTGCCGCCGCTGCCGCAGCGCGTGACGGCAATGTGCACCAGCTGGCGGGCGGCCGGGTCGAATCGACGGTGACGTCGTCGGCCGAACCGGCGCTGGCCACCGGCGGTGGTAACGGTGGTGGCGATGACAACGACGTCTCGAACGCCGCGATCAAGCGCCCACGGCTGATCTGGATCAACTTCGCGATGACGACCCTGTTGATGGTGTTCCTGATCAAGGGTGTGCTGCCACTGCCCGTGCTGTTCATGATCTTCTTTGCCGTCGCGATCATGATCAACTACCCGGGCCTCGAAGAGCAGAAGGAGCGCATTGCGCACCATGCCGCGAACGTGTTGCCGGTGGTGTCGCTGATCTTTGCCGCCGGTATCTTCGTCGGCATCCTGCAAGGCACCAAGATGGTCGATGCGATTGCGCTGTCCGTTATCGCCGGCGTGCCCGACTGGATGGGTCCATACCTGGCGGTGGTCACGGGCCTCTTGAGCATCCCGTTCACGTTCTTCATCTCGAACGACGCGTTCTACTTCGGCATCGTGCCGGTGCTGGCCAAGGCGGCGGAAGTGTATGGCATCACGGCGGCAGAAATCGGCCGCGCCTCGGTGATCGGCCAGCCGGTTCACCTGCTCAGCCCACTGGTCGCCTCGACCTATCTGCTGGTCGGCATGTGCAAGGTGGAGTTTGGCGACCACCAGCGCTTCACGCTGATCTGGTCGATCTCGGCCGCACTGGTCATGCTGGTGGCGGCGCTGGTGTTCGGCGTGGTCCCGCTGATGGGCAGCGCTGCGTAATCCGACGGGGCGCGGCGGCATATACTTGCCGGATGCCCGCGCCCCACGATCTTCCTGAACCACCCGCCGCCGCCGCGCCTCTGGTGGTAAGCGACGGCAAGCGCCGCACCCTCGCATTCACACCCGACGACGTGCAAAGCGAGATGCTGCTGGCGCGGCCCGATGCCCTCGTCCTCGATTACACCCGCGCCATGATGTGCTTTGCGCTGTTCGCGCCGCGCCCGCGCCACATCGTGATGGTGGGCCTGGGCGGCGGCTCGCTCGCCAAGTTCTGCTACCGCCACTTTCCCCAGGCCCGCATCACGGTGCTCGAGATCCGTGCCGACGTGATCGCGCTGCGCGACCTGTTCTGCGTGCCGCCGGACGATGCGCGCCTGCGGGTGCTGCATTGCGACGCGGCCGATTATCTGGCGCGCACACCGGGCGACGCCGATGTGCTGCTGGTCGATGGCTTCGACCGGGGCGGCTTGCCGCCGGCGCTGGCCAGCCGCGCGTTCTACGACGCCGGCCGCCGCGCGCTGCGGCCTGGCGGCGTATTAGTGGCCAATATCTTCACCTACGATCCCGATTATGTGTCTTTCTTACAACGGCTGCGGGATGCCTTCGAGGGGCGTGTGATCTGGTTTCGGGACATCGCCGGCAACAACCGGATTCTGTTCGCCGTGCGCCCCGGCACAACGCCTTTACGCGGAGAACGCCTGCTGGGACGCCTCGCACGGCGCGGCCGGGACCGCAGCGGCATCGGCTTCGGCTGGGCCAACCGGCTGCTTGCGCGGGGTGTGGTGGCCTGGCTGGCGTGGCGCCGGGGCTAACACGGTTTTACCCACGACGGGCAGATTGTCCCTCACAATACGATAAGTTTGCGGCGCCAGCCTCTTGTATGACACACTGGCGCGCATTCATGCTCGTCGGCAAGAACCGTCTGCCACGTGTGCTCCTGACTCATTTGTACGGATTGACCTGGACCTTTCGATAACATGCCGCGCCGACTGCCCCGTTCACTGACTCTCGCGGCAGCCCTCACGCTCGGGGGCGGCATGGCCGCTTCCATCGGCCTGTTCATCGGTGTCAGCCACCTCGAATATGACAATATGGCGCTCGCCTTCGGCCAGCGCGCCGACCAGCGCGTGGCGGCGGTGCGCCAGGGCATGGGCCAGGCGTTCGAAGTCCTGGCCGTCACCAACCAGCTGTTTTCCAGGGGCGAGCCCGTCAGCCGCGAACGGTTTGCCGACTTCACATCGGCCCTGCTGGAGCGCCACCGCTTTATTCAGGCGTTCAATTTCCACCGCGTCGTGCCGGGCAATGAACGCGCGTTCATCGAAGCCGAGCTGCAGCATGTGCGGCCCGGCACGATCCTGACCGAGATGACGCCGGGTGGCCAGGTGCCCGCGCCGCTGCGCACCCGCTATCACGTCATCGAATACGTCGAACCGATGGCCGGCAACGAAGCGGCCCTGGGCCTGAACCTGTCCCACAACACCGCCGTCATGGACGCACTCGAGCTGGCGCGCAGCACGGGCCAGCCGGCCGCCAGCAGCCTGTTCGCGCTGGCCCAGGCGCCGACAAGCCAGGCCAGCTTCGATCTGGTGCAGCCGGTGTTCGACAAGCAGGGCGTCATGCGCGGCAACACGGCCGTCGTCCTGCGCGGCAAGGAACTGGTGCGCGAATCGCTTGCCACTGCCGGCCTGCTCGATGGCAGCGACATCTTCGTGTCGGTGTACGCCGGCGACCATGCCGACCCTGCCGCCCTGCTGTTCTCGAACGGCCCCACCTCAAGCGCCTCGCGCCACGAATTTGCCGGCTGGCTGCGCCCCGACCACGGCATGCAGAACACCATCCTGCACGCGGGCGGCCGGGCCTGGCGCGTTGAGGTCGCCGCAGCGCCACGGCCGTTTCTGGCCGATCACCTCGCCTCGCTGTCGTTGCTGTGCGGGGGCATCCTCGTCACGCTGATGGGCGCCGCCTTCGTGCAATCGGCCGGCGAGCGGGCGCGCAAGGTGCAGCAACTGGTGCGCCAGCGCACGTCGGAGCTGCGCCGCAGCAACCGCCAGCTGATCGACGACATGGTGGCGCGCGAGCGCGCCGAAAAAGCGCTGCTGCACAGCGAGCAGCGTTTCCGCCAGCTGGTGTCGATGTCGTCGGACTGGTACTGGGAACAGGATGCCGAGCTGCGCTTCACGATGATCACCGGCGGCTTCACCGAAAAATCGGGCGTCGCCGTGCAAGGCCTGATCGGCAAGACGCGCTGGGAATACGTGCCGGGCCTGCTCGACAGCGAAAGCGGCCGTACCCACCTGGCGAAAATGCAGGCGCGCGAAGCGTTCAACAACCTCGAGTACCAGATCGTCGATGACGACGGCAATGCGCGCTGGTTTTGCGTCAACGGCGAACCCGTGTTCGACGAGACGGGCGCACTCACCGGCTACCGCGGTACCGGGAGCGACATCACCGAGCGCAAACTGACCGAGCAGCGCGTGCACCACGTGGCCCAGCATGACGTGCTCACCGGCCTGCCCAACCGCTCGCTGCTGCAGGACCGCCTGAGCCAGTCGATCGCGTTTGCCAGCCGCAGCGAGCGGCCGGTGTGGGTCATGCTGATCGACCTGGACCGCTTCAAGTTCGTCAACGACAGCATGGGCCACAAGGCCGGCGACGTGCTGCTGGTGACCGTGGCGGCGCGCCTGCGCGCGGCGCTGCGCGATGCCGATACCGTGGCGCGCCTGTCGGGCGATGAGTTCGTCGTGATCCTCAACGAGCATGCCGACGAGCCGCTCTCCCCTGCCGTCGTGCAGCGGATCATGGATGCCGTTGCCCAGCCGGTCATGCTCGGCAACAAGGAATTCTTCGTGACCTGCTCGGTGGGCGTGGCTGTGTTCCCGACCGAAGGCACGCTGAGCGAAAACCTGATCGAGCATGCCGACATCGCGATGTACCGCGCCAAGAAGCTGGGGCGCAACAACTTCCAGTTCTTCACGCCGAGCATGAACGACGAGGCGATGGAACGGGTGCGCATCGAAGGCGCGCTGCGCAATGCGCTCGAACGCGACGAATTCGTGCTGCACTACCAGCCGCAGGTGGACATGAAGACGGGCCAGATCGTCGGCATGGAAGCGCTGATCCGCTGGAACCATCCCGAACTGGGCATGGTGCCACCGGGGCGCTTTGTCGGCGTGGCCGAAGAAACCGGCCTGATCGTCCCGATCGGCGCCTGGGTCATGCGTACCGCCTGTGCCCAGAACAAGGCGTGGCAGGTTGCCGGCTATCCGCGGTTGCGGGTGGCGGTGAACCTGTCGGCGCGCCAGTTCGGCGCGGCCAACCTGATGGCCAGCCTGGAAGCGACGCTGCAGGAGACCGGGCTCGATGCGGCCTGCCTGGAGATCGAGCTGACCGAAAGCCTGTTCATGAGTGACGTCACGCCGGCGGTGGAGTTGCTGCACCGGATGAAGGCGCTCGGGGTCAATCTGTCCATCGACGACTTCGGCACCGGCTATTCCAGCTTCTCGTACCTGTCGCGTTTCCCGATCGACGTGCTCAAGATCGACCGTTCGTTCGTGGCCGACATCACGCACGACGCCAACGACGCAGCCATCGTCTCGTCCATCATCGCGCTGGCCCACAACCTGAAACTGGCCGTGATCGCCGAAGGCGTCGAGACGCTCGCGCAGCTCGACTACCTGCGCAGCCACGGCTGCGATGAAATGCAGGGCTATTATTTCAGCAAGCCGGTGCCGGCGGACCAATTCGAGGCCTTGCTGGCCGAAGGCCGCTGCCTGCCAGCGCCAGCGCCTCCACCAGCGCCATCACCAGCGCCCGAGACCCTACCCGCCTAGCGTACGGTCAGTTGCATGGCCGCCACGCGTGGCGGGACGACGCCGTGTCATTACATAGCCGGTAGAACATTTGTATAGCTAAATAAACATTATTGGTCGTACAATTACCGGGCCAATGGCACAACCCCGAGACCTGGACCCCACAATGAACATGAATGACATGCCCGACCTGGCCATGACAACCAATACGACCACCACGCGCCACCAGCGCGTCGATGGCCGCACGTCCGATCTGGTCAACCAGGCGATCGCCTCGATTCCGACCCTCGGCCTGCAGCGCGCAGCGGAATTTCTCGCGACGATGAACGTACCGGCCGAAGTTGCCGTGCGGGCGCTGGTGTATCCAGCCCGCCGCCGCGCGCACTAAGCACGCGCAATGCTGCAGACCAGCTGCAGCTGAGAACATAGAAACAGTTGAGCAGGCAATACAGCGGCCGTCCGCGATGGACGGCCGACGCGGTCAGCGGCGCTCTTCGTTCAGGGCGATATCGGCCAGCGATTCGCGGCCCTTGTCGCTCAGGCCATGGCCACCGCCTTCGAGTGGCACGATATGCGATTTGCGGTTCAGAAAACGCAGCACGTCTTCGTCGAGCACCACCTGTGGATCGGCCGCCAGGGCGCGCAGGCCCGTCACGCAGCGGCGCAGGAACAGCACTTCTTCACCCTTGTCGGTCAGCGTCAGCCGCTTGTCACGACCATACGACATCAGCTTGATGCCACACAGGCGCTTCGAATTGCGCCCGACACAGGCACTGGCCATCTCTTGTTTACCGCCGCGCCGCACCATGTCGAGTGCGTCGTATTCGTCCGTCGTGAGCTTTTCGTTTTTCATTACCGCGTTTCGTTGACCAAAGGGCGCATGGTACGCGTCGCAGCGCGCCGGGGCAACCTTCAGCGCAGCTAACGCAGGATCAGCCAACCCAGGCCGGCGCTGGCCAGAACGCCCAGCACGAGCGCGAGCTGCACGCTACGCGAGCCCAGCACCGAGCTGCGCCCCAGATAAATCTTGTTGTACAACGTCGAGCCCATGATCTCCTCCTGTTTTTCATGTTATCGACATTATAGAAAGCCCATTGTTGCCGTTCTGTGACAGGAAGCACACGTGCCCTGTACACGAACGAAAAAGCAACAGTTTTCACCATGGCCTGCCGCGCGACATGGCCGCCCCGGGGCTGTTAGGATCGTACAACATTGATAACGCTATTGGAGCCCAGCATGAATGACACACCCAACAACGTCGACCCGAAAAACAAGGATCGCGCCATCTTCGATGAAGCCGACATCGGCAGCGGAGAACGCTCGCCCGGTCAGCACGACACCGAACAAATGATTCGCGAGATCCCGGGACTGCCGCCGGCAGGCAGCGATGACAAGCAAGAAGACAAGGAAGGTCAGCGCCAGGGACCCGGCGCTTGACCAGGCAATATTAGTTTAGTGAGCCCGGATCGGTGGTTCGGGCATGCTCGGCTCTTCGACCGGGGCATTGACGGGATCGGGCACGTCATCCGGCACGGGTGGCTGCGGCGGCGGCGCCAGTGGGTCGTTCGGCGCATCCGGATCGGGTGTCGTGTGCGCATGCAGAATGCCGGGTTGGCGCGAGGCGTCGTTGGCATGGAATTGAATCATGGTCGCCTTTCGGTAAGTGATGGAGTCATGGGCAGACTAGCATGGCTGTCAGCCCGAGGCCGTACGATTGCCCGGCAACCGTCGGCCTTCACTGCCACATGCTGCTACGGCGTGGCGACTCGGCTATAGTGATGTTTTCACCACCTTCACCGCCCCGCCATGCGCTTTTCCAGCCTGCTGTTTGCCCTCGCGCTTGGCGCCGCCTCGAGCGCCCACGCCGCCCCGATGAAACTCGACGACTACCTGGCCCTGCGCGGCCCTGCCCCGACCACCAAACTTGCCTATGGCTCCGCGCCGTCCCAGTACGCGGAACTGTTCGTGCCGCCCGGTGCCGGCCCGTTCCCCGTGGCGGTGCTCGTGCACGGCGGCTGCTGGAACAGCAAGTTCGGCGGCATTACCCAGTTTCGCAATATGGCCGGCGCGCTGGCCGCACGCGGCATCGCGGTCTGGAACGTCGAATACCGGCGCATCGATGAACCGGGCGGCGGCTATCCCGGCATGTACCTCGACATGCACGCCGCGCTCGACCTGCTGGCAGCGCATGCGCCAGCGCACAAGCTCGACTTGGCCCGCATCGTCGCCGTCGGCCATTCTGCCGGCGGTCAATTGGTGCAATGGATCGCGGGCCGCGCGCGCATCCCGGCCGGCAGCCCGCTGCACCATGCCAATCCACTCAAGATCGACCGTATCGTGAGCCTGGGCGGCCTGGCCGACCTGCGCCACGAAGCGGCGCTGATCAAATCGAGTTGCGACCGCGATCTCACGCAGCTGGCCGGCACCCCGAGCGCTGCGCGGCCCGATGTGCTGGTCGATACCAATGCCGCCGACCTGATGCCCAATGGCAGCCGCACCTGGCTCGTGACGGGCGCGCTCGACACGATCTCGCCGCCGCGCGTGGCGCACGACTACGCGGCGCGCGCAGCCAAGCTGGGGGATGTGGCAGACGTCGTGATCCTGCCAGAGGCCAGCCATTACGATGAGGTCGCAACGAGTTCGCCGGCGTGGTCAACGGTGCTGAACGTGATCGAGGGAGCACTGGGCTTGAGTACAGAAACGCCGTAGGACAGGCGGTGCGCGTCGCCGGGAGGCGACGCGGTGATGCAGGGTCAAGCTGAGGTTATTGCGTGTGCTTTACTGCTGGTTTACTGCGGTCTTTACTGCTGGCGCGACTTTTCTTCTTTCTTGACCTTCTTGGCTTCCTTCTTTTCCTTCATGGTCTTGGCCGGTTCTTTCTTGGTCGTCTTCTTTGCATCCTGACTTTTGCTCATGGTGGTGCTCCATTCGTGGTGGTTGCTGCGGATGTCATCAGAACGTGCCGGACAGCGCGTCGGGCATCATGCGGATAGTACCACCATGCTAATCGCGCCCGGTAGCGATGCGCCGCGCCAGCGGGACGTCCAGCACCAGATCGTCGCGCGCCAGCGCCACGCAGGGCAGGATGTCGCCATCCCGCCGCTCATCGGCCGACAGGCCGGGCCACTCCACCGTGTACGCCACCTTGCCGGCGCGCAGACGGCACAGGCAGGTGCGGCAGGTTCCGTTGCGGCATGAGCTGGGCAGTTCGATGCCGGCAGCCTCGAGTGCGTGAAGCACGGTCGTGGCCGCGCCAACAACGACGCTGACGCCAAGCGGCATGACGGTAACGGTGTAGATAGGCTGATCCATAGTGCAATTGTAGCCTCAATGAAACAGTTGACCGGTTGTGAGTACGCTGACGCACAGACCCGGACGATGCATTTCACTACTCTACAGTTTTCCAGAAGCAAACCCGGAGACCGCATGAACAAGATAACCGCCCTGACCCTGATCGCCGCCCTTGGAGGCACGCTGACCCACGCCATCGCGCAACAGCCTGCCCCGCTGCCGCCAGCCGCCCAACCGGCGACGACAGCCCAGAATACGACGATGTCGACGGCGGTGACCGCTGCGCCCGGCGCTGTGCAGGATCCGGCCATTGCCGAGCAGGCAGAATTCGAAAAACTGCTGCGCGCCCAGGTGCTGCTCGAACGCGCCTACCTGTCGCCAGGCGAACTGGACGGTGCTTATGGCTCGAACATGCGTCAGGCCCTGAACACGTTCCAGGCCGTGCGCAAGCTGCCGGTCACGGGCAAGCTCGATGACGCGACCTGGAATGCCCTCGCCACCGACACCACGCCAACACTGGCCGAATACGCGCTGATCGCCGAGGACGTCGAAGGCCCGTTCCAGCCAGTGCCCGACACGATGATGGAAAAGGCCAAGCTGGCTCAGCTGGGCTACGCCAACGTGCTCGAAGGCCTGGGCGAAAAATTCCACGCCAGCCCGGAACTGCTGCAGCGCCTCAATCCTGGCAAGACCTTTGCCCGCGCGGGCGAACGCATCATGGTGCCGAACGTGAGCGGCAAGGAACCACTGGCCCAGGCGACCAAGGTCGTCGTGCGCGATGGCGCCAAGACGCTGCAACTGTTTGACGCATCGGGCCGCCTGCTGGCCCAGTATCCGGCCTCGACCGGCAGCAGCCGCGATCCGCTGCCGATCGGCACCTGGAAAATCGAGGGCGTGCACGCCAATCCGGTCTACAACTACAACCCGAAACTGTTCTGGGACGCCAAGCCGGGCGACAAGGCAACCCCTGTCAAGCCAGGCCCGAACAACCCGGTCGGCGTGATGTGGATCGACCTGTCCAAGCCGCACTACGGCATCCACGGCACGCCAGTGCCGGGCCACGTGGGCAAGACCGAATCGCACGGCTGCATCCGCCTGACCAACTGGAGCGCCGCTGAAGTGGGCGCCGCCGTGTCGGCTGGCACCGAAGTGATCCTGCAAAAATAACGAGCGCCCCAGGCACACACGCGGCGCCCGTGGCGCCGCACGGAGAACAAGATGAAATGGTTGATCACGTTTGTCCTTGGCGTGCTGGTCGGCGCCGCGATCCTGTTCGTGGCATTGCAGGAGGTGCCTGACAAGCCGGCGACCGAGGTTGCAGCGACGGCGACGGTGCCGGCAGCACCCGGCATTCCGGCATCGCAGATCGAGGGCCAGCTGCCGCCGGCGCCGGTCGTCGTGCCGAATCTGGAAGATGCCGACCTGCCACTGCGTCCGACGCCTGACGCCAATGCCGCGGCAGGTTCGGCTGCCCCGACGACGATGCCGGGCAAGCTGCTGGTGCCGGTGCAAGGCATCAAGTCGGCCCAGCTGACCGATACCTTCTACCAGCCACGCGGTGAACAGCGCCAGCACGAAGCGCTCGACATCATGGCCCCGACCGGCACGCCCGTCGTCGCCGTGGCCGATGGCAAGGTCGCCAAGCTGTTTCACAGCAAGCCGGGCGGCCTGACCGTCTACCAGTTCGATCCGACTGGCCAGTTCGCGTATTACTACGCCCACCTGGACCGCTACGCCGACGGCATCGCCGAAGGCATGGAGGTCAAGCGCGGCACGTTGATCGGTTATGTCGGCGTGACCGGCAATTCTGATCCGAACGCACCGCACCTGCACTTCGCCGTCGTCGCCCTGACGCCGGAGAAGCAATGGTGGAAAGGCACGCCGCTCAATCCGTTTCCACTGATGAGCGATCAGTAGTTATTTCAGTGATTACTGCGGTAATCGCTGCGGCGGCCGGTCCGGCAACGGACGCGGTCGCCAATTCGTCGATGTCGGCCCCGACATTGATTGCTGCATAGGCGCGCGTGACCGCGACCACTTCGCGGCTGCCCGTCCCGTACAACTCCCCCGCCGACTCGATCATCTTCGCCCGCGCATCGGCATAATTGGTGCTGGCCGTGAACTTGGTCGTATTCGCACGGAACCAGATCCGGAACGCCTTGTCGATGCCAATGCCCGTCATCGCCAGCGGGCGCCGCTTCAGGTAGCTGCTCCATGCATCATTCGTCTTGTCGGCTGCTGAACCCCGCGCCAGGAAATAAAACATCCGGTTGTTTGGACCACTGCTGTAATGCACGTCCAGGCGCTTGAGGCTGGTGCTCCAGGCGTCGCGGCTGCTGCCATCCTTGCTCGGCTTGATCATCCAGCGCAGCGGCTTGCCGTCGCGGGCGATCTCGCTGCCCAGCATCCAGTCGTTGCCCAGTTCGGGCACGACGTCTCCCTTGCCGCCGGCGCGCGCATACGCTTCGACGACTTCGCCGGCGATGTCCGAACTCGACTCGTTCAGCCCGCCCGATTCGCCCGTGTAGACCAGGTTCGATGTGGCGGCCGTGATGCCGTGCCCCATTTCGTGGCCGACGACGTCGATCGCCGCCAGGTTCGTGAAGAAGGTGCCATCGCCAATGAACATGCAGTGGCAGGTGTCGCTGTAGTAGGCGTTGTCGTAGCCGCGGTTGACATGCACGGCGATGTGCGAAGCCGTATCCTGGCCGTCGAGCGCGCGCCAGCCCAGCACGTTCAGGTGCAGGTCATACGTATTCATCAAGCCCCACATGGCGTTGACAGCGGCGGTCTGGCCGTTGGCGCCTGTCGTGCTGGCGCCTTCGACGAACTGCTTGCCGTCGCCCCAGGTGTTGCTGCTGTTGGTGTAGACGCGCCCGCTCGTGGTGCCGTGGTTGGCGTTGGTGATTGCCATCGCACCGAACGAACCGCCCTTGCCGCGCTGCGGGTCGAGCAATTGGTACACATTGCCGTTGAATGTCGTGCTGAGCGGTACGTTGCCGCTGTACTGGCTCTGACCGACACCTTCGACCGTTTGCAGCGTGTTCCAGCGATCGATGGTGTCGCCCGTGCGTGCGTCGACAATGACGTCGTAGAAGATCGGCTGCTCGCCGCTGCGCATGCGCACGCGCACGTGCCAGGCCAGCGCGTAGCGGTCGACTGTTTCGACCAGGTCGAGCGCATTGAGTTCACTATCCGGTTTGGCGACAGCGCCAGGTGTGCGCTCGTCGCGTATCACGGGATAGATCACCAGCTCGGCAGTAGGAAGCTTGACGTTGACGGCGCGGGACGGACTGCCCTTGAGGGCGGCGCTGATGGCCGCCTTGCGCTTGATGACTGGTGTGGTGTCGAAGCCGGTGGTGACGGGGCTCAGCGCCCCGGCCGCGCCGCGCCCCAGCTGCAGGCGGCGGGGCGAGGCACTTTCGGAGACGATCTGCTGTCGCGCATCGAGCACGACCACCGACTCGGAGCCGAAGATGCGCACGCCCTTGTACAGGTGCGCCGCACGGACCACGTGCGTGCCCTGCACGCCGGGGTGCTGCGCGACGACGCGGTAGCCATGATCGGCATCGAGGCCGATCGCCGGCCGGCGCGCTGTCAGCTGGCTGATGACCTGCGTCTGCGCCTGCGTGTCCAACGTCAGTGGCGGGCTCATCATCGGCGCGCCGTGGACGCCGGGTGCCAGCGCGATGGCGGCACCCAGCAGAACTGCCCTGAACAACGGTTGAGAAATCATCTCGGCTCCATCCGGTATGCCGGGCCAGGTGGCGCCGGTCATCGACCATGATGGACGTGCAAATAAACGAGTATTTGCTTGAGAACAATATCTCCTACCTACGGCGCTTCATCAGATACACCGCCGTGCCAACAACAGCCACACCCAGCGCAACCTTCTTCGCCAGGCCCGCCTTGTTGTGCTGGAACTCGGCCTTGATGCCCATCTCGGCCAGCACGTTCGGGATCTTGCCGCTGGCAAGATCGTCGCCGATGCCTTCGACCATGTTCACGCGGTCGGCCACCAGCAACAGCAGCCAGTGGCGCACATCGTTCTCGGTCAACTTGAAGGCCTGGCGCCGGATCATGCCAGAGAGCCCGGATGGTGGCTGAACCGTGCCGAACAGCGGCGTGCGGCCCGGCCGCTCGGTGGAGACGAGCACCTCGACGCGTTCCTCCTGTGGCACAGGATCGCCGTCCGGCACGTTGATGAAGCGCGGCGGCGTGCGTTCCATTGGCACGCCAGGCCGGTCTTTGCGGTCGAGGTCGGCGCCCCAGCCCTGGATGTGCGCCAGTTGCGCGCGGGTGGGACGGCGTGGCGCAATTGCACCGTGGACGTGGCCGACGTGGCCATCGTTGTCGTGTTCGCCTGGTGCGTGATCGCCGTCGTGCTGGTCGTTGGCGCTCACGATGTCGTTACGTGTCTGCATAATGTGTCCTCGTATTGATCTGCATTAGTGATCTGCATGTCGGTTACGCTGCGATGCTGGCCTTGACGGCGCGTACTTCGTTCGCACGCGGCGGAATCAGGATCGTCTTGATGCAGTTATCGAGCTTGCTCGAGAAGATGTGATACGCATCCGACACTTCTTCCAGTGGCACGCGGTGCGTGATGATGGCTTTCGGATCGATGCGGCCGGCGCGGATGTGCTCGATCAAGCGCGGCAAATGGCGGCGCACGCTGGCCTGGTTCATGCGCAGTGTCAGGCCCTTGTTCAGCGCATTGCCGATCGGGACCGCGTTGAAGGTCGGGCCGTACACGCCAACGATCGACACGTTGCCGCCCTTGCGCACCGAGTTGATGCACCAGTGCAGCACAGTCGCCGCGCCAGCCTGCATCATCGTGTAGACGCCCGTGATGGTCTGCATCGTGTTGCCGGCCGCTTCGCAACCGACCGCATCGATGCAGACGTCGGCGCCCATCCAGTCGGTCATCTTCTTGATATGCAGCGCCATGTCGCGCACTTCCTTGAAGTTCACGACTTCGCACTGCGCGTAGTTCTTGACGAATTCGAGGCGGTATTCGATCTCGTCGACGACGATCACGCGGCCCGCGCCCATCAGCCAGGCCGACTTGGCGGCGAAGATGCCGACCGGGCCCGCGCCGAACACGACAACCGTGTCGCCTTCCTTGATGTCGCCCATTTCGGCAGCCTGGTAACCGGTGGGCAGCGCGTCGGTGAGCAGCACGGCGTCATCGTCGTGGATGTCTTCCGGGATGATCATCGGGCCGACGTCGGCCATCGGCACGCGCACGTACTCGGCCTGGCCGCCGTCGTAGCCGCCGGCCGTGTGCGAGTAGCCATAGATCGCGCCCACGGCGGTTGCTTGCGCATTCGTATTGTGGCAATTGCCGTACAGCTCGTGCTGGCAAAAGAAGCAGGAGCCGCAAAAGACGTTGAACGGCACCAGGACCTTGTCGCCGACTTTCAGCTTGTGCACATCCGATCCGACTTCTTCGACGATGCCGATGAATTCGTGGCCAAAGGTATGGCCCACGCGGGTATCGGGCACGAGGCCGTGGTACAGGTGCAGGTCGGAACCGCAGATGCAGGCGCGGGTTACGCGCACGATGGCGTCGCCGGGGTGCTCGATGACGGGTTCAGGCTTCTGGTCGGCGCGGACACGGTATGGCCCGCGGTAGTTCATGGCAAGCATAAGCACTCCTTGGCAAATTCAGTGAGGTTATGTCGGCGCGCTCTGAATAGCGTGCTGATCTAACACTAACTTAGGTCAAGTTACCAAGAATTGCCATACGCGCACGGTAACGAACATGCATTTTTACGCGCTTACGACGAATTAATGTCCGCCTTTATACCCGACAGGAAACTTTATCACGCCTTTTATAGATTTTTGGCATCAAAAGTATTGCACGAGGCCACTTCACCACTTTCCAGGCCACGCTCGAACCAACGGACGCGCTGCGCCGATGTGCCGTGCGTGAAGGAGTCTGGCACCACCACACCGCGCGACTGCTTTTGCAGCGCGTCGTCGCCGATGGCGCTGGCTGCGTTCAGAGCGGCTTCGACATCGCCCTGCTCCAGGATCTTCGCACGCTGATCGGTGCGCTTGGCCCAGACACCGGCGAAGCAGTCGGCTTGCAGCTCGAGCTTGACCGACAGGATATTGCCCTGTTTTTCCGACGCGTTCTGCTGGGCCGCATGTACCTTGTCGGAGATCCCGAGCAGGTTCTGGACATGGTGACCGACCTCGTGCGCGATCACGTACGCCTGGGCAAATTCGCCGCCGGCGTTAAAACGCTGCTGCATCGTGCGGAAGAAGTCGAGGTCGATATACACCGATGCATCGGCTGGGCAGTAGAACGGCCCGGTCGCGCTCTGGCCGACACCGCACGAGGTGTTCGTGCGGCCGTCGAACAGCACGAGTTTGGCCGGCTGGTATTGCGCATTCTGTTCGGTGAAGATCTGGGTCCATGCATCTTCGGTGTAGGCCAGCGTGGTGCGCACGAACTTGCTTTCGCGGTCGTCGGCTGGCGCCGCGCGTGGCTGCGACGATTGCTGCACCTGCGGCGCGCCGCCACCCGACAGCAGGCTCAGGATCGTGGCCGGCGAGACGCCCAAAAAGTAGGACCCCACCAGTGCGATGACGATGGTGCCGATGCCGATCGAGCGCCCGCCAATACCGAAGCCACCACCACCTCCCCCGCCACTGTCGCCCCGACGGTCTTCGACATTGCTGCTTTCACGGTCACCATCCCAACGCATATGTTCTCCTGGTCGTTCAGTTGTTGATTCAGCGGCTGTTGCGCTTGAGGTTGGAGGTATCGGCGCGCTCGCGCGCATCCTTGCCGCGCAGGTCGTCGACGGGCGCCAAGCCCGCGCGCTGCTCGTCGTTCAGTGCGCGCTCGCGGCGCTCGCGGGCGATTTCGCGGTCCATGCGGCCGCGCGGGACGTCGTCCATGTCAAAGCTCTTCATTTTGCGTGTTCTCTCTCGTTGTCGTTGTCGTTTGACTATGTTGATGAGTATGGTTGGTCGCCGTCATCCGGTATGTTCGAGTGATCACATAATGCATCAAATTCCATCGGCATATGACCCGATTCGTGCGCGCTGCTCCGCGCGATTCATGCGATCCTTGCGCCATGACACCTACCCAAGCCACTGCCCTGCTCACCCTTGGCACGACCCTGCGCCAGGCCGGTTACCGCTTCATGACGGTCACACCGTCGACACACCGGCGCATCAACGGCCGGCCCGGCAACGAACAGGCGCGCGACCTGCGCGACGTGTTCGGCTGGAGCCGGCCGTTTGCCCCCGCCGTGCTGCCGCCCGGCATGCTCGAACTGATGGCGGATGCCGGCGTACTGGCTGGCGAAGGCGACGCGCTGCGCTCGACCGTGCGCGCCTCGACGCTGGACGACCTGCTGCTGTTTCATTCGGCCTTTCCGACGCACGATGACGATGCGGTGTTCTTCGGGCCGGACACCTACCGCTTTATCGGCGCCATGCGGCGCGCATTCGCGTCGGCCGCCCCCGCGCCCATGCGCGCGATCGATGTCGGCTGCGGCAGTGGTGCCGGTGCGCTGACGATCGCGCGTGCCTTCCCGGCTGCCGAGGTCATCGGCGCCGATGTCAACATGGCCGCGCTGGCGCTGTCCCGGGTGAATGCACAACTGAACGACGTGACGAGGTTCACGGCCTGCGAAAGCGATCTGTTCAATGGTGTGGCGGGCGAGGTCGACCTGATCGTGTCGAATCCGCCGTTCGTTCTCGATCCGGACGCTCGCCGCTACCGCCACGGTGGCGGTGAGCGTGGCGCCGAGCTGTCGCGCCGCATCGTCGAAGAAGGCCTGCCGCGCCTGCGCTCCGGCGGGCGGCTGCTGCTGTATACGGGCGTGGCAATCACGGGAGCCAATGACCATTTCCTCGAGAGCCTGCGCGCGCAGCTGGATGCGCAATGCGCATCGTGGTCGTACGAAGAGCTCGACCCCGACATCTTTGGCGGGCAGCTCGGCGAGCCCGGGTACGAAGAAGTCGAGCGGATTGCCGCAGTATGGTTGCAGGCGCGCAAGCGCTGAAAAGCCGCCGTAGGGTGGGCGGGAAACCCGCCCACCCTACGAGTTAGCAAGCCGCGGAATGAAAAAAGCCACCTTGCGGTGGCTTTTTTTTGCTACTTGGCGGAGAGGGTGGGATTCGCCTACATTCCGCAGGCCGCGCCATCGCGAGTACGCGATGGCCTTCTCATCCCACACGCAGGGCGCGCAGGCGCCCTGCTCCTCTGATACGCCGCGGAATGAAAAAAGCCACCTTGCGGTGGCTTTTTTTTGCTACTTGGCGGAGAGGGTGGGATTCGCCTACATGCCGCAGGCCGCGCCATCGCGAGTACGCGATGGCCTTCTCATCCCACACGCAGGGCGCGCAGGCGCCCTGCTCCTCTGACACGCCGCGGAATGAAAAAAGCCACCTTGCGGTGGCTTTTTTTTGCTACTTGGCGGAGAGGGTGGGATTCGAACCCACGGTACGCTCGCGCGTACGCCTGATTTCGAGTCAGGTACATTCGACCACTCTGCCACCTCTCCAGATTCGGTCGTCTCGCATCGCTGCGAGAGGCCGCATTATACCGACAGCTTGGCGGATCTTGCAAGTAATGCCGTGCAACTTATTCTCATGATGGCGACTTGCTGTCCAGGTTAGCTCATGCACGGATGGCCAGGGCGGTGATCGCCGGGCCGGCGAGACTGAAATCGAAGACGATACGCGCGGGGCTGCCGGGGAAGTTTCCCGTGACTTCGGCCTGGACGATACAACCGGGCGGCGTCATTTCGCACGATACCGGATGCGCTATCGCGCCGTAGCGGGCGCTGGTCGCGCGCTTCCAGGCGTGGATCGCGTCGTGCCCGCGATACGCGTGCCCCTCGTCGCGAACCTCGGCATCCTGGCTGAAGCACGCTGCCACCGCATCGGCGTCGTGTGCATTCGCGTGCAGAAAGTAGTCTGCGACCGGGGCGGGCATTGGGATTGTCATGGTATCTCCTGAAGGTCGATGGAAGTCCCCATCGTGCCAGCCCCGATTGCCTGGCGATACACACAGTTAGCCGATAGACTATCAACTCCAAGTTCATGATCGCGGCAATGAAACATACTTCCCTGGACGCCATCCGCATCTTTCTGGCCGTTGCCGAGATGAAGAGTTTTACCGCCGCCGCCATCCGCATCGGCGTAACGCCGGCCGCTGCCAGCAAGGCCGTGAAACTGCTCGAAGCGCAGCACGGCGTCATCCTCCTGACGCGCAATACGCGCCGGGTCATGCTGACCGAGACGGGCAGCGCGCTGTATGCCGACCTGCTGGCGGCGACCTGTCAGATCGACGACGCCTTTTCGAGCCTGGCGCGTTTTCGGGACAAGCCGGCCGGCACCCTGCGGCTGACCGTCCCGCGCGCACTGGGCACGCTGGTGCTCAGAACATTGATGCCGCAGTTCCGGCGCGCGCATCCCGACGTGGCGCTCGATATCTCGCTCGATGATGGCGAGGTCGATTTGCTGGAACGTGGGTACGACGCAGGCATTCGTCTCGGCCAGTCGGTCGCGCAAGGCATGGTGGCGGTGCGGTTGACGCCCGACCTGCGCTGGTCGGTCATCGGCGCCCCCGCCTACTTCGCCGATGCCGGCCGGCCGCGCATACCGGAAGACCTCGTGCGCCACGCGACGATCCGCTACCGCTTCCACACCTCGAACATGCTGGCGCGCTGGCAGTTCACGCGCGATGGCGGCGCGTTTCACGTCGAGACCGGCCACACGCTCGTCGTCAACGACACGGGCCTGATTGCCGACTTTGCCCGCTCGGGCCTGGGCCTGGCCTACCTGCCCGACATCGAGATCGCGCACGACCTCGCCAACGGCCAGCTCGAACAGGTCCTTGCACCGTTCGTGCCGAACACGTCAGGCCTCTACCTGTACTTCGCCGCGAAAGCGCAAGGCCAGCCCAAGCTGCGCGCCTTCATCGACATGGCCACCGCGCTGCGCGACGCCGCCGCCTGATCGTCCGCTGTACATGCAATGCCGCGTTTACACGGCATTGACAGGTGCGCCCTGCTCTTTTGCCCTGTTTTTACAGCCGGATCGCTACGCTGGGCAGATCGAATCTGTTCAGGAAGCCAGCCATGATCATCGCCATCGTCAATCAACACAGCAGCCCTGAGCGCACGGTCGTGGCGCGCAACCTGGCGGTGCTGCGTGCGCGTGCGGGGCGTCGCGTATGCCTGATGACCACCGCAGGGAATGGCAACAGCGACTGGTCAGAGGAACGCAACCAGGCCGGCGTGCAGCCGTGGATCGAAACGCACCAGGTGGGCAGCCGCGCGATCAAGATGCGCCTGGCGGCGCTGCGCCCGTTGTTCGACGACATCCTGATCGACGCCGGCACGCGCGATACCGACAGCTGCCGCTGCGTGCTGGCCGAGAGCCGGCTGGTGGTGGTGCCGGTGCGCAGCGGCGCGCTCGAGCTTGACCTGCAATACCGCCTGCTGGCGCGCCTGCATGGCGCACGCACGTTCAACCCCGCCATGCGGGTGTTGTTTGTGGCTGTCAGTCGCGCTGCCGGCGCGGGCGTCAGCGAGCGCGCCGCCGTGCTCGCGCACGTGGCGCGGGTCGACGATGCCACACTGGCCGCGACGGTCCTGCATGCGCCGGCTGCGCGCGACTACGGGCCTGGCCGCTGCGTCTCGGACGCTACGACCTGCGATCCCGATGCGGCCGCCGAACTGCGCGCGCTGTACGACGAGGTGTATCCGGCGGCAGCGCCAATGGCATTCGCCGTGCAGGCGCAGATCAGTCGCCAGGAATCTTTGCCACGCCGGATGTCCCGGTAACCGCAGGAGAAATCACGATGAAACACGTTACGCTTCACAGCCCCGCCCTGCGGCGCCAGCCGCCGGCCGATCACACGATGCTCGTCTGGCTGCAGATCGACACCGCATCGGCAACGAGCTTGCGCCAGGCGGTGATCCGCGCGGGTCTGGATGCAGTGCGATTTCTGCGCATCGATGCCTGCCCGAGCGGGTGCACGGTGCGCGCCTTGCTGTGCGTCGAGCGCGACGCCGCCCCGGCACTGCAGGCGCAGCTGTTGCAACGCCTGCCCGGCTGCCAGTGGCACGCCGCGCCACGGCGCCACGCTCAAGCGATATCGAGGCGCTCGTGCGGCGCGAACTCGTGATAGATGTCGGGCTGGTGGGTCGGGATGTATACGCTCAGGCGTTTACCGCGATGGAAGACGCCGCGCAGGCTGTTGCAGGCCGCCCACGCGTGTTCGTACGAGTCGGCGATGTGCAGCACGGCCCAAGGGCTGTCAGGCGAACCTTCGCGGATCATGTCCACCTGCGTGATGTGAAAGTACGGGGTGAAGCTCTCGATGATGGCGCTTTCACAGGCATCGGCATGCAGGCCCGACAGGATGACTTTCATGGGTGTTCTCCAGATTCAGGCAATGGTGGATCAAGCAGGTCTCGCAGATCACACGTATGGCGCGCGATCATCAGTTCTTCATTGGCGGGCACCAGCCAGACGGCGACCCGGCTCGATGCCAGGCTGATACGGGCCGGGCCGGCCGGCGGCGCGGTGTTCGCGGCCGGGTCGAGCTCGACCCCGAGCCAGGCCGCATCACGGCATACCGCGGTGCGAAGCCGCTCACTGTTCTCGCCGATTCCGCCCGAGAACACCAGCGCATCGAGTCCGCCCAGGCTCGCCGCCAGCGAACCGAGTTCGCGGCCGATGCGGTACACCAGCAGATCGATCGCCAGTTGCGCGCGCGGCTCGCTGCTCGCTTCCAGCACGCGCATGTCGGACGACACGCCGGACACGCCCAGCAAGCCCGACTCGTTGTACATCATGCGCTGCACGCTCTCCACCGTCATGCCCAGTTCTTCGATCAGGTAGATGACCACGCCCGGATCGAGCGCGCCGCAGCGCGTGCCCATCGGCAGGCCGTCGACCGCCGTGAAACCCATCGTGCTGGCCATGCTGCGCCCGCCCCGCATCGCGCACATGCTGGCGCCGTTGCCCAGGTGCGCGGCGACCACGCGCGCGCCGGCCAGCGCCGGATCGCACAGCGGCAGCGTGGCCGCGATGTATTCGTAGGACAGCCCGTGAAAACCGTAGCGGCGGATACCCAGGTCGGTGATCGCCTGCGGTAGCGCGAACGCCTGCGCCAGCGCCGGCTGCGCCGTGTGGAACGCGGTGTCGAAGCAGCCAACCTGCAGCAGGCCGGGGCGCAGCGCCATCAAGGCGCGCACCGGCGCGAGATTGTGCGGCAGGTGCAGCGGCGCAAGCGGAATCAGGCCGGCCAGCCGGTCGAGCAAGGCATCGTCCAGCTGCACCGGTCCGCTGAAGTCGACCCCGCCGTGCACGATGCGGTGACCGACCGCGCACACGCGGTAGCCATCCAGGTGGCTCTCGGCAAAATCGATCAGGTACGCCATCCCGGCCTGATGGTCGAGCGGCGTCGTCCAGGCATGTTCACCGACTGTGCCGCCGGCAGCGTCGCGGGCGATGAAGCGCGCGGCGCCCCGATACAGCCCGTCGATCTTGCCTGTGAAGAGCGGCGCCAGATCAGGCAGCGCATGCAGCGAAAACTTGATGCTCGACGAGCCGGCATTGATGACCGCGATGCAGTCCTGCGTCCCCATCAGCGCCCCGCCACGCTGGCATTGGCGCTGGCGGTCGCGGTAGCCAGTTGATGCCGCGCCAGCAGCACGGCGACGGCGCACGATGCCAGGCGCGCGGCCACCGAATCGGCGCGGCTGGTCAGGATCAGCGGCACGCGCGCGCCAAGGACGATGCCGGCCGCCGCCGCCCCGGCCATGAAGGTCAGGCTCTTGGCCAGCATGTTGCCCGCTTCCAGATCGGGAGCGACGAGCACGTTGGCGCGCCCGGCCACGGGCGAATCAAGCCCCTTGACGGCGGCGGCCTGCGGATCGATCGCATTGTCCATCGCCAGCGGGCCATCGAGGATCGCGCCGGTGATCTGGCCGCGATCGGCCATCTTGCACAGCGCCGCCGCGTCGATCGTCGATGGCATCTTGTCGCTGACGGTTTCCACCGCGGCCAGGATCGCCACGCGCACGCCCTCGAAGCGCAGCACGTGCGCCAGGTCGATCGCGTTCTGCACGATGTCGCGCTTCTCGGCCAGCGTCGGGATGATGTTGATGGCGGCGTCGGTGATGATGAGCGGTTCGCTGCGCCCCGGCACGTCCATCACGAAGCAATGGCTCAGGCGCCGCGCCGTGCGCAGGCCGGTCGTGGCGGCCACCACCGCGCCCATCAGTTCATCGGTGTGCAGGCTGCCTTTCATCAGCGCGGCGGCCTTCCCTTCGCGCACCAGTTCAACGGCACGCGCGGCCGAGGCGTGGCTGTGGGCCGTGTCGACCAGGCGCAGCGCGCCGATGTCCAGGCCAGCCGCATCGGCTGCGGCGTGGATGCGCGCCGCCGGCCCCACCAAAAGCGGCGTGATCAGGCCGATGCGGGCTGCGTCGAGCGCCGCTTCGAGTGCATAGCGGTCGCACGGGTGCGCCACCGCCACCGTCACCGGGCCGTTGGCGCGGCCGGCCTCGATAAGGCGGTCGTAATACGGATGTGCGGTCGCAACTACTGTCGGCACTGCGGTCATCTATCTCTCCTTGAACGTGGGTACATCACCAGTACCCGAGCAACTTCCACCACAGGCCGCCGACGACGGCAAACACCGCCAGCTCGAACAGGCACATGATGAAGCCCACCTTCCACCACAGGCCCATGGTGACATACCCGCTGCCGAAGATGATCGGCGAGGTGCCGGTGGCGTAGTGGGTCAGCGTCATCATGATGCCCGACGCCGCCGTCATCATCAGCAGGAACAGCACCAGATACTGGCCCGGCACCAGCGCCGCGCCCACCGACAGAAACGCGAACATCATCGCGCTGATGTGGGCCGTGGTGCTGGCAAACAGGTAGTGCGAGAACACGAAGGCCAGCACCAGCACGCTCGCTGCGGCGCCCCACCCCATGCCGCTGGCGACGATGGCGTCGCGCATGCCGTTCGAAGCCCAGGCGATCACGCCCATCTTGTTGAGCTGCTCGGCCAGCATGACGAGCGCGCCGAACCAGATCAAGGTATCCCACGCGCTTTTCTCGGACAGGATATCGTCCCAGTCGAGCGTGCCCGTGATGATCAGGATGAACAGGCCGACAAAGGCGACCACGGTCGGGTCGAGCATGAACGCGCTGCCAAAGACCATGGCCGGCACGTTCGCCCACAGCACCAGCAGCAGGCCGAAGGTCCCGAGCATCACGCGCTCACTGGCCGACAAGGGACCCATGCGCGCAAGCTCGCCCCGCGCGAAACCGATCGCATCGGGCGTCTGCTTGAGTTCTGGCGGCGCCAGCAGATAGATAATCAAGGGCATCAGGAACAGGCACACGAGGCCCGGCAGCACCATGCACAGCGCCCACGTGGTCCAGCTCAGCTGAAATGTCTGGCCGCTGGCGCGCGCGACGAAGTCGACCACCAATGGATTGGGCGCGGTGGCGGTGACGAACATCGTCGAGGTGATCGGATTGGCGTGGTAGTTGACCAGCGCCAGGTACGTGCCCACCTTGCGCTCGGTGCCCTTGGCCGGGTCGGAATCGAACGACGCGGCGATCGACTTCATGATCTGATGGACGATGCCGCCACCGCGCGCGGTATTACTGGGCGTGAACGGCGCCAGGACCAGCTCGCACACGGCCAGCCCGTAGCCGATGCCGATCGTGCGCTTGCCCAGCAGCGCGATGAAGTTCAGCCCGATGCGGTTGCCCAGGCCCGTCTTTTTCAGGCCGCGCGAAATCAGCACGGCAACGACGATCAGCCAGATGAGCGGGCTGGAAAAGCTGCCCAGCGCGTCGGCCATTGCGCCCTTCGATGATCCGGACGTCACCTGCGACAGCGCCACGATCACGATCGCCATCAGCGCCATGACGCCGATTGGCATGACCTTCAGGATGATGGCAACGATGGTGGTCAGAAAAATCGCCACCAGCGTCCATGCGCCAGCGGTCAGGCCAGACGGGTGCGGAATGATCAGCAGCGTGAGCAGTACGGCGGTGGTGATCAGTGCAGGGATCAGGCGAAACGGCACGGCCTGATTGAAATAACGAAACGCAGCCTGCAAGCGCAACAGCATGAACTTCCTTCTACGTAACCGACCAGCCAACGAAAATATTGACTACTGGTCTGATAGTAACAGGAATATATTGCACCGCATCAATCATCGAGCGGTTTGGTCGGGTATTCACACAGGTCGTGGCTTATGGCCCAGCTTGTCCTATGATGCATTTTTTCATGGCCTGGCACCCGACGATGACCACGATCCGCCCCGCATGCCCGCTTGACGCCGCCCGCATCTGCGCCATCTACAACCACTACGTCGACGGCACGACCATCTCGTTCGAGGAAGCGTCGGTGAGTGCCGACGACATGGCCGCGCGTATCACTGACGTCATTGACGGCGGCCTGCCCTGGCTGGTGCTGACAGACGGCGACGCCATCATCGGCTACGCCTACGCTACCAAATGGCGCGCCCGGCCCGCCTACCGCCACGCGGTCGAGAGCACGATCTATCTCGATGCCACGCTGGCCGGCCAGGGCCATGGCATGCGCCTGTATGCCAGCTTGCTGGACGCGTTGCGCACCCGCGGCCTGCACACGGTCATTGCCGGCATCGCGCAGCCGAACGCGCGCAGTGTCCGGCTGCACGAACGCCTGGGTTTTGCCAAGGTCGCGCACTTTTCAGACGTGGGCTTCAAGCTCGGGATGTGGCTCGATGTCGGGTACTGGCAGATGCGTTTGGCGGCATGAGGTGTGGACGCTCGAGCGTCCACACCTCATGCTTTCAAGTTTATCGATGCTTCCTCGGTGGTCCGTTTATCTACGAGATGTCGAGAAAATTTACAATTATGCACCGTTCATACAATTGGTTTTTGTAAGTTATTGACCAAAAACACAATTTCGAAGTGGCATGTTAATTGCTTGAAAAAGTTGCCCTTTAATAAATCAACTTTAACGAGACATATAATGAAAAAGATTCTTGCACTTGCTGTGGGTGCACTGCTTTCCCTGAATGCCACAGCGGGCTACGTCCAATACGAACTTAGCGGGCTTCCGAAGGCTTACGCGCCAATTATTTCGACGAGCACCCTGGTAATTCGCGACGAAGACAAGTCGATTGCATTTTTCGCTATCGCTACTGATCGTGACTATTTTCGTCCAGCGGACACTGGCGAGTACTACCACAAGAATTCACTGCTGGAAACCACCACGAGCTTTACCGGTCTTGGACCAACCAATATGTACTTTCGGGACATCATGCTCGAGGAGCACACCAAGCACGTATGGCTGCTCTTCAGTGAAGGTGCTACTGCTGGCACTTATAATTTCACGCTGCGGGTAGTCACTGACCCAGGCCCACAGTCGCCTTACCCTGAATTAATTCCACATTCAGATTTTAGTTATTCTGGCACCGCGAAGGCAGTACCTGTTTATCCGTGGATGGCAGAACTGGATGCGAGAGGCGAATTAGACATTATTCGGGATATTCCTTACTACGATCCAACGCAAGTGCCTGAACCAACAAGTTTGGCTCTCATGGCGATCGGTGCGCTTGGTGCAGCTGGAGTCGCTCGCCGGCGCAAGGTAAAAATCCCGGTGTAACAGTATTAAAACTCTGCCCGCTTTCATAGCGGGCCCAGAAATCAATAACGCTTCGCTAGTTTCATCCCTTGATTTGGCCGCATATTCACCCCTGATGCGCTTGGCATCGTCGGCTGTATATTTCGCCGACGCGTACTGACAATCGAGGAACTCTGGACGCCGACAGATCGATAATGGCAAGCGTCCCAGGCGCCAGTGTGGCTATAGCCGCAGCGAGTGCAGGGAAAGACTCGTTGCTTCCAAATGCACCGGTTGAACATAGCCTGGGCATCCGCAAGGTACTCAATGCGCGTCTTCAGCTTAGCCCTGGCGTCGCGGGTCTACTTGGTGCGCGCCTGATACCATGCTAGACCGCGTGGACGGGCTCCACGGACTCTACCGGGCGCCGCGCGTAGCGGCCCGCAATCACCGCGCAGACGATCAGCTGGATCTGGTGGAACAGCATCAGCGGCAGCACCACCATGCTGATGCTGGCGGCGGGAATCAGCACGTGGGCCAGCGGAATGCCGGTGGCCAGGCTTTTCTTGGAGCCGCAAAACACGATGGTGATTTCGTCGGGCTTTGAAAAACCGAAGCGCCGCGCCAGCCACGTCACCACCAGCATGACGACGGCCAGCAGGAGGATGCAGACCAGGATCAGGTTGCCCAGCATGGCGGGCGGCACGCGTGACCACAACCCTTCCACCACCGCCGCGCTGAACGCGGAAAACACCACCAGCAGGATCGAGCCCTGATCGACTCCCCTGACCAGGCTCTTGTGACGATCGACCCAGCCACCGATCCAGCGCCGCGCAATCTGGCCCGCAACGAATGGCAGCAACAGCTGGTAGACGATCATCAGGACCGAATCGAGCGACGCGCCGGCGCCGGACGAGGCCGGCATCGCCACGCTCACCAGCAGCGGCGTTAGGACGATACCGAGCAGGCTCGACACCGACGCGCTGCAGACTGCGGCCGGCACATTGCCGCGCGCTGCGGCCGTGAATGCAATCGACGACTGGACGGTCGAGGGCAGCAGGCACAGGAACAGGATGCCGAGATACAGCTCGGGCGTGAGCAGCAGCAGGATGGCGGGCTTGAACAGCAGCGCCAGCACGGGGAACAGCGCGAAGGTGCACAGCAGCACCAGCAGGTGCAGGCGCCAGTGGGTTGCACCGGCGATGATCGCGGCGCGCGACAGCTTGGCGCCGTGCAAAAAGAACAGCACGCCGATCATCACCATCGTGACAATCTTCAGCACGGCAGCGACGTCGCCCTGCGCCGGGAAGATGCTGGCGGCGGCCACGACAGCCAGCAGCATCAGGGTCATTCGGTCCGGCAAAAATCGGGATGACATTCGGGCGAGCATACGGGGATCCTGGCAGCGTTCGGGAATGAAAAAAGCCACCTTGCGGTGGCTTGTTCCATGCTACTTGGCGGAGAGGGTGGGATTCGAACCCACGGTACGCTCGCGCGTACGCCTGATTTCGAGTCAGGTACATTCGACCACTCTGCCACCTCTCCTGATTCGGTCGATTCTTGCTGTGAGCTGCAAGAGACCGCCATTATAGCGGATTGATCGGAAAATGGAAGGGAGAAAATGCGCAGTGGCTGATTTCCCTTTCCATCACCCGTTTCAAGCTGCTGGCGTCAGGCGTTCCAGGCCACCCATGTACGGGCGCAGCACCTCGGGCACGATCACGCTGCCGTCGGCCTGCTGGTAGTTTTCGAGCACGGCCACCAGCGTGCGGCCCACGGCCAGACCCGAACCATTGAGCGTGTGCGCCAGCTCGGGCTTGCCCTGGGCATTGCGGAAGCGGGCCTGCATGCGGCGCGCCTGGAACGCTTCGCAGTTCGACAGCGACGAAATCTCACGGTAGGTGTTCTGCGCCGGCAGCCAGACTTCGATGTCAAAGGTCTTGGCGGCCGAGAAGCCCATATCGCCCGTGCACAGCAGCATGACGCGGTATGGCAGGCCAAGCGAAGTCAGGATGAACTCGGCATGGCCAACCATCTCGTCGAGCACCGCGTACGACTGCTCCGGATGCACCACCTGGACCAGCTCGACCTTGTCGAACTGGTGCTGGCGGATCATGCCGCGCGTGTCGCGGCCGTAGCTGCCGGCTTCGGAACGGAAGCATGGCGTGTGCGCCGTCATCTTCAGCGGCAGCGCGTCCAGCGCCAGGATCTCGTCGCGCACGACGTTGGTCAGCGAGACTTCGGACGTCGGGATCAGGTAGAAGGTTTCGCCCTCGCCTTCGACGCCGCCCTTTTTCACCGAGAACAGGTCGGCTTCGAATTTCGGGAGCTGGCCGGTGCCGCGCAGCGAATCGGCATTGACCATGTACGGCGTGTAGCACTCGGTATAGCCGTGGCGTTCGGTGTGCGTGTCGAGCATGAACTGCGCCAGCGCGCGGTGCAGGCGCGCCATGCCGCCCTTCATCATCGAGAAACGCGAGCCGGTGATCTTGGTGGCGGTTTCGAAGTCCAGGCCCAGGCGCTCGCCGATGTCGACGTGGTCGCGCACGGCGAAGTCGAATGCCGGCACATCGCCGACCTTGCGCACTTCGACGTTGCCGCTTTCATCCAGGCCCTGCGGGGCGCTCTCGTGCGGCAGATTCGGCACGGCCGCCATGAACTGGGCCATGCTCTCCTGCACCTTCGCCAGCGCTGCTTCATTGGCCTTGAGCTCGTCGGCCAGGCCCGCCACTTCGGCCATCACGGCGGTCGTGTCTTCGCCCTTGCCCTTGAGCATGCCGATCTGCTTGGACAGCGCATTGCGCTTGCCCTGCAGTTCTTCGGTGCGCGTCTGGATGGCCTTGCGTTCGGCCTCCAGTGCACTGAAGGCGGACACATCGAGCTGGTATTTGCGGGTCGCCAGGCGGGCGGCAGCGGTGTCGATGTCTTTGCGGAGAAGTTGGATGTCAATCATGTCGGGTTGGACCAGGCTGTGTGTATCGAAACCACAATTGTACCAAGCCGACTGGCATTCCTAGCGAGATTTGGCAGTGACTCTGCCGGGCCCTCGCCTGCCCACCGGTTGGCGGCGAGTTACAGCGTGGCGGCCAGGCGCGGCGCGCTCACGACGACGGTCTGGATGCTGGCCATGTCGAGCTTTGGCGCGGTCGATGCGGTCGATGCAGCGATCGTGATCGGCCGTTCGCTGGCGGTGACGTAGCTGCCAACCAGGCCCAGTGCGACAACGGCCAGGAACAGGGCTTCGAAGTTTTTACGGATGTTCATGATGGCTCCTCGGTGGTGGTTTCAGGGTCGCAGACTTGCTGCGGTATGGTGGTACTGTAGCCACCGACACCCTGCACCACCATCGACTTGCGACGAAGCGCACGAACCGCGGCGCAGAATGCGCCGCCATGCGACCGACGGCAGCCCCGCCCGCCAATCAGCAGCGGCGCGCCACGGGCTTGGGCCAGAACGCGTTCAGGGCAAGCCTGGCGCCGTACAGCACGATGAGCGTGCCGGCCAGGTCACCAATGACCATGACGACGAAGCTGTGCCACAAATCCTGTCCGCCCGTCAGCGCGAACCAGGCGTGGTGCATGGCAGGACTCATGACAGAAAACAGCAGCGCAAAGCAGAACAATCGCTGACCGCTCATGCCACGCAGCGATGCGCCAATGCCCGACGCCAGCAACACGCGGTAGGCAAGAAATGGCGCCAGCGCAGACAAGATGCCGCCGATGAACGAGCGCAGCGGATCATCCGGAAACAGGTAGAAGAAGCAGATGCCCCAGGATGCCAGCAGCAGGCCGATGGCGCCGGCTTCGGCAAACAGCAGGACGCTCAGCAGGCGCACGCCGGCAGGCAGGCAGGTAGATCATATTGATCCCGGGCGCAAACTCGAGATGCGTGAACAGCAGTTCGTTCAGCAGGATCGTGGCCAGGAACAGGGCTGCGGTGCCCGCCACCAAGGCAAGTTTAAGCTGCAAATGACGCATGGATGAGACGCTTTGGATACAATGTAAAGACCACGGATGGCCGCCGGATTATAAACAAAGCGGATGTTATCCGAGATGCAACAATTTACTGAGCGTGGCAGCACTGCAACAAGCTGCCCTGACAGGGCATGGGAACTCGATGAGTCAAGAAAAACTGCCGACGCGGCCGGCCGATATCTACCTGCGCTTCCTGAATCTGGTCGATGCACTGCGCACGCTGCCCACCCTGGGGCCGCTTGACGCGCGCGAAGAGCGCGTGCTGACGGTGGTCGCTTGCGCAGCGCAGGCGCACCAGCGGCTCTCCGTGCGCGACCTGATGGCGCAGGAACACCTCGGTGCGCCTGCCACCATTCATGCGCGGGTCACGGCGATGCGCAAGAAAGGCTGGCTCACGCTCACCGACACCGAAGACACGCGGCGCAAGCAGGTCGACCTGACACCGGCGGCGCTGGCGTATTTCGATGAGTTATCCGGCCTGCTGGTGAAGGCGGCCGAGGGTCGCTAGCGGCGCGCTTCGTCGTCCAGCCCGCGCAGCCACGCCATCTTTTCGGCGATCTTGGTCTCGATCCCGCGCGGCACCGGCTGGTACCAGCCCGGCTCGGGCATGTCGTACGGCAGATAGGTCTCCCCGGCCGCATACGCATGCGGCTCGTCGTGGGCATACCGGTAATCGTGACCGTAGCCCAGTTCTTTCATCAGCTTGGTCGGGGCATTGCGCAGGTGAACCGGCACCTCACGCGACTTGTCCTTGCGCACGAATGCCATCGCCGCATTGAAGGCGTTATAGCCGGCATTGCTCTTGGCGGCAATCGCCAGATAGATCACTGCCTGGCCCAGCGCCAGTTCGCCTTCCGGCGAGCCGAGACGCTCGTAGGTGGCGGCGGCGTCGTTGGCCAGCTGGATTGCGCGCGGGTCGGCAATGCCGATGTCTTCCCAGGCCATGCGCACGATGCGGCGCGACAGGTACTTGGCGTCGGCCCCGCCGTCGAGCATGCGGCACAGCCAGTACAGCGCGGCATCCGGGTGCGAGCCGCGCACCGACTTGTGCAGCGCCGAGATCTGGTCATAGAAATTGTCGCCGCCCTTGTCGAAGCGGCGCACGTTCAGCGTCAGTGCATTCTCGACGAAGTCGGCCGTGATGTGCGTGATGCCGGCCGTATCGCTGGACGTCTTCGTCTGCTCGAGCAGGTTCAAAAAACGGCGCGCGTCGCCGTCGGCGTAGCCGATCAGCGTGTCGATGGCGACCTCGTCGAATTCGAGATGCTGCAGCACGGATTCTTTGGCACGCGCGAGCAACTGGCGCAGCTCGTCATCGGTGAGCGCCTTGAGCGTGTACACCTGCGACCGTGAGAGCAGTGCCGAGTTGACCTCGAACGACGGGTTCTCGGTGGTCGCGCCGATCAGCGTGACCAGCCCGCTTTCGACGAACGGCAGCAAGGCATCCTGCTGCGATTTGTTGAAACGGTGGATTTCGTCGATGAACAGGATCGTGTGCTTGCCGCGCGCCAGATATTGCTCGGCCTGGTCGATCGACGCGCGGATATCCTTCACGCCCGACAATACGGCCGACAGCGCGATGAATTCGCAGTCGAACGCGTACGCGGTCAGGCGCGCCAGCGTGGTCTTGCCCACGCCCGGCGGGCCCCACAGGATCATGGAATGGGGCTTGCCCGACTTGAAGACCAGGTTCAGCGGCTTGCCGGGTCCCAGCAGGTGGCTCTGCCCCACGACCTCATCGATGGTGCGCGGGCGCAGGGCTTCGGCCAGCGGCGCCGCCGGTTCGGTCTTGAACAGGTCATCCACGGCGCTCTCCGGTGCGGCTTACTGGTTGACGACGTCGGCGCCCTTGGGCGTCTCGAACTTGAATTGCTGCGCGCCCAGGGCCGGGTTGCGCTGGAAGTTGGTGAACGTCAGGCGGGAGGTCTGGCCAAACGTGTCCTTCAGTTCCATCGCCAGCGGCACCCCGCCCTTCAGGCCGATGCTGATCTGCTCGAACGACGTGTCCTTGGCTTTCGGTACGGCGTTGAGCCATTCCATGCCGTCGCGCTCGCCAGCCTCGCTGAGCGTGAAGTTTTCTTCGAGCTTGTTGCTGCCGAACAGAATCGCGGCCGGGGATGAACCCAGCGCGTTACCGAGTTTGCGCACAGTGACCTGGTTCAGGTCCTTGTCGTAGATATACAGCTGGTCGCCGTCGGCTTGCAGGACTTGCTCGTACGGCTTCTGGTAGGTCCAGATGAACTTGCCGGGACGGGCAAACACGAAGCTGCCGCTCGATGCGGGGCTGGCCTTGCCGCTTTTGGATTTGCCAAGTTGTTGCTGGGTGAATTCGCCCTTGGCCGATTTGGTGCTGGCGACGAAGGATTTGAATTGGTCGAGTGCGGCGGCGTGCGCGATGTTTGAAACGGCAAAGACGCTCGTGGCGAACAGTGCGGCGATCGTGAATTTGGTTGCTTGCATGCGGAGGTCCTGTTCTTGTTTTTGGGCCTGCGTTGGCAGGTTGAACGCGTGGACGGCGGAGCCGTCCACCCTACGTGGTCGACGGTTCACGGCAGCTCAGGCCTGTAACCGACGCGGCGCTTATTCCGCGCTGGCTGCCGGCACCAGGATGTCGCGGTTGCCGTTCGACTGCATTGGCGAGACGACGCCGCTGTTTTCCATCTGTTCCAGCAAGCGTGCGGCGCGGTTGTAGCCGATGCGCAGATGACGCTGGACCAGGGAGATCGATGCGCGGCGGTTCTTGAGGACCACCTGCACCGCCTGGTCGTACAACGCGTCGGCCTCGCCACCGCCCTCGCCTGCTGCAGCCCCGTCAGCGGCGCCGCCTTCTTCCAGCGTGCCCCCTTCGAGGATGCCTTCAATATAGTTCGGCTCGCCCAGCGATTGCAGATGTTTTACAACTCGATGCACTTCGTCATCCGACACGAACGCGCCGTGCACGCGCACCGGCAGGCCGGTACCCGGCGGCATGTACAGCATGTCACCCATGCCTAGCAGCGCCTCGGCGCCCATCTGATCGAGAATCGTGCGCGAGTCGATCTTCGACGACACCTGGAATGCAATGCGGGTCGGGATGTTGGCCTTGATCAGGCCCGTGATGACGTCGACCGATGGCCGCTGCGTTGCCAGAATCAGGTGAATGCCGGCCGCGCGCGCCTTCTGCGCAATACGGGCAATCAGCTCTTCGACCTTCTTGCCGACGACCATCATCAGGTCGGCCAGCTCGTCGATGATGATGACGATGGTTGGCAGCTTTTCGAGTGGCTCCGGGTTGTCCGGCATGATCGAGAACGGATTCGGGATATGCTCTTCGCGCTTGTCGGCCTCGAGGATCTTGTTGTTGTAGCCCGCCAGGTTACGCACGCCGAGCTTACTCATCAGCTTGTAGCGGCGCTCCATCTCGTTGACGGCCCAGTTCAGCGCATGGCCCGCCTGGCGCATGTCGGTCACGACCGGCGCGAGCAGGTGCGGAATACCTTCGTAGACCGACATTTCCAGCATCTTCGGGTCAATCAGGATCAGGCGCACGTCGGCCGGGTCGGATTTGTAGAGCAGCGACAGGATGGTGGCGTTGATGCCGACCGATTTACCGGAACCCGTCGTACCGGCCACCAGCAGGTGCGGCATCTTGGCCAGGTCGGCCACCACCGGCTTGCCGGCGATGTCCTTGCCCAGCGCCACGGTCAGGCTCGACGCACTGTCGCCATACACCTTGGAGCCGACGATTTCGGACAGGCGCACGATCTGACGCTTCGGGTTTGGCAGCTCGAGCGCCATGTAGTTCTTGCCGGGGATGGTTTCCACGACGCGGATCGAGGTCAGCGACAGCGAACGTGCCAGGTCGCGCGCCAGGTTGACGATCTGGCTACCTTTTACGCCGGTGGCCGGTTCGATCTCGTAGCGCGTGACGACCGGGCCAGGATAGGCGGCCACGACCTTGGCGTCGACACCGAAGTCGGACAGTTTCTTTTCAATGAGGCGGCTCGTAAATTCCAGCGTCTCGACGCTGACCGTTTCGGTCACGGGCGGTGCTTCATCGAGCAGCGCCAGTGGCGGCAGGCCGGTATCGCCCCGGTGATCGGCAAACAACGGCGTCTGGCGTTCTTTTTCGGCGCGCTCCGACTTGGGCACGCTGACCATCTGCGGCTCGATCTTGATCGGCTGCAGCGTCGGCTGCGCATTTGGCACGACACTTGCCGTACCAACTGGCGCCACCGTCGGGGCTGACGCCGCCGTCGACTTGGCCATGGAAACCGGCGCCGGCGCTGGCGCCATGTCGAGCGACGGCTCGGCCTTGACGACCGGAATCGGCTCGTTCGAATGCTTTTCGGTGAACTTGGCGCGGCCATGATCGACCACCTCGTCCCGCTTGACGGCCGCGACTTCGCCCTGCTTGCGGTCTTCGATGTCTTCCATGCGCAGGCGGAACCAGTCGAACGCGTCGTCGAACACGCCGCCGATGCGCTCGGCCACGGCCAGCCACGACACCTGGAAGAACAGCGAGAAGCCCAGGCCGAACAGCAGCAACAGCAGCAAGGTGGCGCCGGTAGCGCCGAACGTGACCTGGCTGGCGTGCCCGATCAGTTGCCCCAGCACGCCACCCGGTGCGCGCGGCAGTTCAACATCCCACGACCACATGCGCAGGTATTCCAGGCCGACACTGCCGGCAAACATCAGCGCAAAGCCGATCCAGCGCACGTAGATTTCACCGTGGTGCACGGGCTCGGCGGCCGCAGCCGTGCCGAGCTTGTCGGTGAGGCGGCGCCAGCCGCGCCAGACCTGGCGCAGGAAGATGACGCTCCACCACCAGGCCGAAAAGCCGAAGATGAACAGCAGCAGGTCGGACAGCCAGGCGCCGGCAGCGCCGCCCAGATTGTCGATGCGCGGTACTGAATTGGCGTGCGACCAGCCGGGATCACCCTTGCTGTAGCTGAGCAAAATCAGGACGAAATAAAGGAACGCGACGGCGCCGGCGATCCAGCGCGCTTCGGACAGCAGGCGCGACAGGCGGCCTGGCAGCGGCGCGCGGGCCGTTTGCTTGGTGCGGGTATATCCGGAGGTGGCGGCTGGACTATTCTTGCTCATTGCAGGCACTGCGTGGTAACTACGAATCGACGATCCGGTCATTCTAAGCGATATATGGTCGCGCTGGCCCCACGATTCATGCCCGCGCGCCGCATCGTCTATAATCTGCCCTCTTTCGCACACCCCGACCGGCGCCCGCGTGGGCCTTGATTCTTCTCAAGGCGCCCCCAATTGCCGTGTGTCTATTAACAATCATTGAAGCGCCGCCATGACTACAACTAAACACGCCAAAGTCCTCATTCTCGGTTCCGGTCCTGCCGGCTACAGCGCCGCTGTGTACGCCGCGCGCGCCAACCTCAAGCCGATGCTGGTGACGGGCGTCGAGCAAGGCGGCCAGCTGATGACCACCACCGATGTCGAGAACTGGCCGGGCGATCCGCTGGGCGTGCAGGGTCCGGAGCTGATGCAGCGCCTGCTGCAGCACGCCGAGCGCTTCAATACCGAGATCGTGTTCGACCAGATCCACACGACCTACCTGAACGAAAAGCCGATCCGCCTGGTGGGCGACAGCTTCACGTTCACCTGCGACGCCCTGATCATCGCCACCGGCGCCTCGGCCCAGTACCTGGGCCTGCCGTCCGAGCAGGCGTTCATGGGCAAGGGCGTCTCGGCCTGCGCGACCTGCGACGGCTTCTTCTACCGCAACCAGGAAGTCGCGGTCATCGGCGGCGGCAATACGGCTGTCGAAGAAGCGCTGTACCTGGCGGGCATCGCCTCGAAAGTCACGCTGATCCACCGCCGCGACCGCTTCCGCGCCGAGCCGATCCTGGTCGACCGCCTGATGCACAAGGTCTCCGAAGGCAAGATCGTGCTGGAATATAACCAGACGCTCGATGAAGTCCTGGGCGACAACAGCGGTGTGACCGGCCTGCGCCTGAAGTCGTCCCAGACGGGCGAGTTCAAGGACCTGACCGTGCACGGCCTGTTCGTGGCGATCGGCCACAAGCCTAATACGGGCATCTTCGACGGTCAGCTCGAGATGCACAACGGTGGCTATCTGGTGACCAAGTCAGGCCTCGAAGGCATGGCGACTGCCACCAGCGTGCCGGGCGTGTTTGCTGCCGGCGACGTGCAGGATCACATCTATCGCCAGGCGATCACCAGCTCGGGCTCGGGCTGCATGGCCGCGCTCGACGCACAGCGCTACCTCGAAGCGCTGGAAGACGACCCACAGTAAATCCTCACCAGGGACTGCATTCGATGGCACGCATGAAAGACTTCGCCGAGCTCAAGGGCTTGCGCGACCAGCTCAAGGAAAACGAGCGCGTGCGCGCCATCGAACAGGCCGAGCGTGAACAACGCGAACGCCTGGCGCGCGAACGGGCCGTGGAATTTCGCAGTTCGATGCAGGGCGTGCGCAAGCTGCCCGAATCCGACCGCTACGTGCACCGCCCGGTGTACGTCGCCCCGAACCGCCCCATCCAGCGCGGCCCGGTACTCTCTGCCGAAGAGGAAACCGAAGCCGTTCTGCGCGAATCGCTGTCGGACCAGTTCGATGTCGAAGGCATGCTCGACGAAGACCCGGCCCTGAGTTACTCGCGCGATGGCGTCGGCCCCGACGTCGTGCGCAAGTTACGCAAACGTCACTGGCCGATCCAGGATGAGCTCGACCTGCATGGCCTGAACCGCGACGCTGCGCGCGACGCCCTCACCGACTTTTTGCACCGCGCCAACCGGCGCGGCGTGCGCTGCGTACGCATCATCCACGGTATCGGGTATGGCTCACCAGGTGGTGAACCCGTGCTGCGCGGCATCGTGCACAGCTGGCTCGTGCAAAAAAACGAGGTGATTGCCTTTTGCGCGGCCGGCCGGTCCGACGGCGGCCATGGCGCACTGATCGCCCTGCTGCGCGCTGCACTACTGGAATAACACGCGTCTGTATGGGTAATGCAACATGGTTGTGTAACAATTGCAATGTTCGTGTTTGCAGTTTCCACGCCTTTTGCCGGTTGATTGTAGAATTCCTCTCGGCCGGTCTTTTGCCGGTCATTCGATTAGGGGTGGTGTGATTTGAAGGCAATGCAAGCGGTCATCATGGAGCATGGGCAGCAGGTCGATTTGTCGTCCTGCGCCGACGAGCCGATTCATATCCCAGGCTCGATCCAGCCCCATGGCGCAGTCCTGTTCTTTTCCGAAGATGCACGTCTGGCCGGCTGGAGCGAAAACGCGCCTGCCATGCTCGGTGTCACCCCGCAACTGGGCCTGTCGCTGGACGCGCTGGCCCTGCCGGTGGCTGCTTTCGACGCCATTACCGACTGCATCGACGCCCTGCACGACGACGATGCCGGCCCGATCGTGGCCGGCCTGTCCATCGGCGCGGCTGAATACGATTGTGTCGTGCACGCCGCCCATGGGCGCGTCACTGCCGAATTCGAACTGCGCGAAGCCTCGACCGAAGAAGTATCGCAGTTCGCCGTCAAGGCGCACAGCTCGATCGATCGCCTGCGCCGCCAGAAAACCATCGAAGGGCTGCTCAGCGTGGCCGTGGCCCAGGTGCGCGAGTTCACCGGGTTCGACCGCGTGATGGCCTACCGCTTCCGCGCTGACGACAGCGGCGACGTGGTGGCCGAAAGCCGCCGCGACGACCTGGTGCCGTACATCGGCCAGCGCTATCCGGCCGGCGACATCCCGGCCCAGGCGCGCCGGCTGTACACGCTCAATACGCTGCGCATGATCGGCGACATGGACTACACCGCCGTGCCGCTGTGCGGCGCACCGGGCGCCCTGCCGCTGGACATGAGCTTCGCGGTACTGCGCAGTGTCTCGCCAGTCCACATCGAATACCTGAAAAACATGCACGTGATGGCGTCGATGAGCGTGTCCATCGTCATCAACGGCCGCCTGTGGGGCCTGATCGCCTGCCACCACATGTCGAAGAAGCTGGTGCCGTACGCGGTGCGCCTGGCGGCCGATGTGCTGGCACAGGTGATGGCCTCGACCATCCTCAGCATCGAAGCACGCGCCGACGCCACGCTGGCCGAGCAGTCGGCCCGCGTGCGCACGAGCATCGTCGAATCGCTCCTGCTCGACGACGACCCGATCGACGCGTTGGGCGAGCACAGCAAATCACTGATGGCGGCTGCCGGCGCCCAGGCGATGATCGTTGCCCAGCATGGCAAGGTGGTCGTGCATGGTGAACTGGCGCCCGAACTGGCCAAGGCCGTCATTGCGTCGCTGCCGGACAACCAGCATGACTTGCTGGTGCGCGAAGGCAAGCACGAATGGCCGGAGGCGCTTCAGGAACAATTGGGGAAGTGGGTCGGCATGCTGGCCCTGCCCTTCGATCCGATGGGCCAGGGCTGGTGCGTGCTGCTGCGCGTCGAACAGATCGAAACCGTGGCCTGGGGCGGTCGCCCCGAAAAGATTACCATCTTCGGCCCGCTGGGCGAACGCCTGACGCCACGCGGCTCGTTCGACGCCTGGCATGAAACGGTGCGCGGCTGTGCGCACCCGTGGGAACCGACGGTGCTGGGCAACGCCCGCCTGACGCTGGCCGAACTGGTGCGCGCGATGAACTCGCACCGTTCCCAGACCGAAGCGACCCGCGCGCAGTTGCTGGCGATGCTCGGGCACGACCTGCGCGATCCGCTGCACTCGATCAATATGGCCGGCATGGTGCTGGAACGCACCGGCAACGGCGGCGGCAACGGCCAGCCGACGCTGGGCAAGCGCATCCAGTCGTCGACCAACCGCATGCAGCGCATGATCAGCCAGGTGCTGGACATGAGCCGTATTGACAGCGGCATGGGCCTGGGCGTCTCGCTGGTGCCGGTCGACCTGAAGGAATTGCTGATCGACCTGATGGATGAGGCACGCATGGCGTACCCGTCGATCCCGCTCGACCTGATCTGCGACGACGATGCCACCGTCAAGGCCGACAGCGGCCGGCTCGGTCAGGTGTTATCCAACCTGATGAGCAATGCGCGCCATCATGGCGAGCCGGGCACACCGGTAACCGTGTGCCTGCGCGCCAACGAGCGCGACGCATCGGTCGAAGTCGCCAACGCCGGTCAGGCGATCCCACCCGAGACGGTGGCCACGCTCTTCAACCCGTTCAAGCGCGCATCGATGAACAACCCGCGCAACCGCACCGGCATGGGCCTGGGCCTGTACATCGCGCAACAGATCGTGCGCGAGCACCAGGGCGAGCTGGCCTACCGGTATGCGGACGGGCGGGTCATCTTTACGCTGCGGCTGCCACTGCTGACAAAGTAACCCCCGGGGCGATCGGCACATCGGTCACGTCGTTGGGTGGGTAGTTGAAGTAGCCGTTGCCCACCCAGTCATTGTCGGTCACGAAAAAGGCGCTGAACGGAATCTCCATGGTGCCGATCGCCGGTGGTTTGAGCGTCGTGAAGATCGTCCCTTTCAGTGCCAGCGCCTGCGTTGCCGGGCCGAATCCCATCGAGCGCACCTGGCCGGTGATGTTGGACACACGCAGTTCGCCATACGGTGGCGCCACGGCCTGGGTGATCTCGCCCTTGCCCTGCACGGTGCCATCGGCCCCGTCGATCAACAGTGCCATTCTCAGGATCGGGGCGCCGGGCATACCCTGGTTGCCGGCGGTCAGCGTGATTACTCTGACAGAATCGAATGTATTGGCCATCATGTACTCCTTCATCTGGGTTGGCTTGCAGGATGACCCGGCGCTCGCGCTGCCCGGGTCATGGCTACTCTAGGCAAACCCGGCTGGAGTAACCTTCCGGTTGCCTTCCTGCCTGTCAGATGGACGGTCGCCCATGGTGCAGGGTGCGCATAATTCTCTTATGCAAGCGTCGTGCCCGTGGTAATCTCACAACAACATTCCCTGACCTCTGCTGCATGACGCTCATCAAGTTCATCGAAATCATGGCGATCCTGGTCGGCGCATTTTCCGGCTTCATCGAAGCGCGGCGCAAGCGCATGGACCTGGTGGGCGTCTTCACCGTCGCGTTCATCACGGCATTCGGCGGCGGTACGCTGCGCGACATCCTGCTCGACAAGCGTCCGCTGTTCTGGGTGACGCACCAGGAATACGCGATCGCGATCTTCGTGCTGGCACTGGTTGCCTCTCCCCTCATCCGCACGCTGCGCCAGATCGTTTCGGAACGCCTGATCGTGATTGCCGATGCGGTGGGCCTGGGCCTGTTCTCGATCGCGGGCGTGTCAGCCGCACTGGCGGCGGACATGCCGATCTTCATCGCCTCGATGATGGGCGTCATTACGGGGATTTTCGGGGGCGTACTGCGCGATATCGTCTGCAACGAAGTACCGATGGTGTTCCGTGACGGCAAACCGTATGCGATCTGCGCCTTCATCGGCAACTGGCTGTTCCTGCTCATGGGCAAGTACGGCGTGCCGGACGATTTTGCGCTGTGGTCGAGCTGCCTGTTCATCAGCGGCCTGCGGCTGCTGACGTGGAAGTTCGATATGCGGATGGGGCGGTAACGACGCACCGCCCCCGGGAAGTTGTTTAGACGGCGTCCGGGCCGGTCTCGCCGGTGCGGATCCGGATGACTTGCTCGATGTTCTGTACAAAAATCTTGCCGTCGCCGATCTTGCCGGTGCGCGCTGCCTTGATGATGGCGTCAACGACGCTGTCGGCCATCGGATCGTCCACCACCACTTCGATTTTCACCTTCGGCAGGAAATCCACGACGTATTCGGCGCCGCGATACAGCTCGGTGTGCCCCTTCTGACGGCCAAAGCCTTTCACTTCGGTAACGGTCAGGCCGGTGACATTGACTTCGGCCAGCGCTTCACGCACTTCGTCGAGCTTGAACGGTTTGATCACGCAGGTAATCTGTTTCATGGTGGTAGTCCTTTCGATGAGTCGGGGATGTTTGCCAGGTCGTCGAGCCAGACGGTGGCCTCGGAGTCGGACGGTGCGCGCCAGTCGCCGCGTGGCGAGAGCGAGCCGCCGTTGCCGACCTTCGGTCCGTTCGGTACGCACGAGCGCTTGAACTGGCTGGTCTTGAAGAAGCGGAACAAAAAGATCGACAGGTTGCGCTTGATGGCGTCCAGGTCGTATTGGTTGCGCGTGCCGGTCTCGTCCGGCCAGCGCCCCGCGGCGCTGTCGTGCCATGCCGAATACGCCATGAACGCGACCTTGCTTGGCTTGAAGCCGTAACGCAGCGTGTAGAACAGGTTGAAGTCTTGCAGCTCGTAGGGGCCGATGCGTTCCTGCGTGCTTTGCGCGGGCTTGGCATCGGCGCCGTGACTGACTGCGCCACCGGGCACCAGCTCGGGGCTGATCTCGGTATCGAGAATGTCGATCAGCACTTGCGACTGGCCTTCGGCAACCACGGTACCCGTCTCGGCCACCCAGCGCACCAGGTACGAGATCAGCGTCTTGGGCACGCTGGCATTGACGTTGTAGTGCGACATATGGTCTCCCACGCCGTAGGTGCACCAGCCCAGCGCCAGCTCGGACAGGTCCCCAGTGCCGATCACGATCCCGTTGTGGAAATTCGCCAGCCGGAACAGGTGGTTGGTGCGCTCGCCCGCCTGCACGTTCTCGAACGTGATGTCGTAATCTAGCGTGCCCTCGCTGTACGGGTGGCCCAGATCCTTGAGCATCTGGATGCAGCTTGGGCGGATATCAATCTCTTGCGCGCTGCAGCCCACGGCCGTCATCAGGTCGCGCGCCTGTTTGAGCGTGCGCTCGCTGGTGGCAAAGCCCGGCATCGTGTACGCCAGGATGTTCGTGCGCGGCAGCTTCAGACGGTCCATCACCTTCGCGCAGACGAGCAGCGCGTGGGTCGAGTCCAGGCCGCCCGAGACGCCAATGACCACCTTCTGGATGCCGCTCGAAGCCAGGCGCTGGATCAGCGCCTGCACCTGGATGTTGTAGACCTCGGTGCAGCGCTCGTCGCGCAGGGCGCGGTCGGCCGGCACGTACGGGAAGCGCTCAATACCGCGCGCCAGCGGCAAGGTGTGCTCCACGGGCAGCGCAAGGTCGAAGCGCACGATGCGAAACGCCGCGACTTCGGCCGCATGGCGCTGCGCAGTCTGCGCAAACGTGGTGGCCTTCATGCGCTCGGTCGACAGGCGCTCGAGGTCGACGTCGGCGAAGATGATGTGCGATTCGTCGGAAAAACGTTCGGATTCGGCCAGCAGCTCGCCCTTTTCGTAGATCAGCGACTGGCCGTCCCACGCCATGTCGGTGGTCGACTCGCCCCGCCCGGCCGACGTGTACAGGTAAGCGGCCATGCAGCGCGCCGATTGCTGGGCGACCAGCTGGTGGCGGTAGCCGCTCTTGCCGACGACGACGTTCGATGCCGACAGGTTGACCAGCACCGTGGCGCCGGCCAGTGCCGCGAACGACGACGGCGGCACCGGCACCCAGACGTCTTCGCAGATTTCGAGGTGAAAGCGCAGCAGCGGCAGGCTGGCGACCTCGAACAGCAGGTTCACGCCGAACGGCACGGTCTCGCCAAACAGGTCGATCGCATCGACCGGCGCGCAATCGGCGGGTGTGAACTGCCGGGATTCGTAAAACTCGCCATAATTAGGCAAATAACTTTTCGGCACCACGCCCAGCACGCGCCCGCCCGCGATGGCGACGGCGCAGTTGAACAGCATGTGATTCACCCGCAGCGGCATGCCGATGACGATCGCCAGCGGCAGGCTGCGCGAGGCATCGAGAACGGTGTGCAAGCCATCGAGGCAGGCGTCGAGCAGCGCGCGCTGGTGGAACAGGTCGTCGCAGGTGTAGGCAGACAGGCCCAGCTCGGGAAACGCGACCAGTGCCGCGCCTTCGCTTGCCGCCTGCTGCGCCAGTTTGATCGTCTGTTCGACGTTGTAGGCCGGGTCGGCCACACGGATGCGCGGGATGGCAACCGCAACGCGTGCAAAATGGTGCGAATAGAGATTGAAGAATCGGCTGGTCATAAGGGTCTCTCGCAGTGCCGACGCGGCGAATCGCTGCCCGTGGCACTCACTTCTTGGAATTGGAAGCAATGTTGAAAGCAATGACAGATTATCGCACGCATATCGTCTCGAGCCTGTCCGAAGTCGGGCAGGCGCCATGGGACGCGCTGGTCCAGGCCCAGGCGGCCCCGACGCCATTTCTCTCATACGCCTTCCTGCACGCGCTGCACGCGTCGGGCAGCGCGGCGCCCGAGAGCGGCTGGCAGCCGCAATTTCTGCTGCTGTATGACGCGGCCGATGTGCTGGCGGCCGCCCTGCCCCTGTACGTCAAGGGCCACTCGTATGGCGAGTACGTGTTCGACTGGGCCTGGGCCGATGCCTACGCCCGCAATGGCCTCGACTACTACCCGAAGCTGCTGTCGGCGATACCGTTCACGCCGGTGGCCGGCTCGCGCCTGCTGGCGGTCGACGCCGCTGCGCGCGCCGCGCTGATCGACGTGCTGACGGCCACGCAGTCGGCCACCGAAGTCTCATCGACCCACATCCTGTTCCCGCCCGAAGACGAAGCACAGGCCCTCAAGGCTGCCGGCTTCCTGCTGCGCAGCGGCGTGCAGTTTCACTGGCTGAACCGGGGGTATGCAAGTTTCGATGAGTTTCTGGCCACGCTCGAACCGAAAAAGCGCAAGAACATCCGCGCCGAGCGGCGCAAGGTGGTCGACGCCGGTGTCACGATGCGGCGCGTGCGCGGTGCGGACGCCACGCGCGACGACTGGGTACTGTTCAACCGCTGCTACCGCAACACCTATAAAGACCACCACTCGACGCCGTACCTGAACCTGGACTTTTTCCTGCGCATCGGTGCGACGATGCCGGACAATATCCTGCTCGTGATCGCTGAACTGGAAGGCCGCGCGATTGCCGCATCGCTCGTCATCCACGATGCCGACACGCTGTACGGCCGCTACTGGGGCGCGCTGGAACACGTGCCGTGCCTGCACTTCGAGGCCGCGTATTACCAGCCGCTGGAGTTCTGCATCGAACAAGGCATCGCCACATTCGAAGGCGGCGCGCAGGGCGAGCACAAGATGGCGCGCGGCTTCCTGCCGACCAAGACCTGGTCGGCGCACTGGCTGGCGCATCCGTCGTTTGCGAATGCGGTGGAAAATTTCCTGCAGCGTGAGGCCGGCGGGATCGACGACTATCTCGACGAGTTGAACGAGCGTAGTCCGTTCCGCAGTCAGCCATAAGACGACGTTGCCAGACGTAAAAAAAGGCCGGCCCGCTGTACGGGCCCAGCCTTTTCATCAGTCCGCCAGGGGTTGCGGTGTGTACTGCTTAGTTCCAGCCGCCGGCGTTCAGGCGGTAGTCAACCTTCGATGGCTTGATGGCTTCAGCGCGCTTGCGCAGGGCATATTTGGCGCGGCTGCCGGCAGCGGCGACCAGTGCGTGGACAATCTTTTTCACGTAGAGCTCCTTCGATTGCATTGCCCAGATGGGCAACGCCTATGGTTTCAGTTGGTGTACCACTGTTATATAGGCGACTCAGCGTGTTTTCCAATTCTGAGTTGCAATATCAGACATCAGCTTCGTGAATGTCAGTTGAGCTGTCTCTCTAGCCAGGCGCGTATCCCGTCAAGCGACCGGAATTCCGTCACCGAGCGGCAAGCGATGTTTTGGTTGCGTGACTGCAACATACGGGACAGCGCGGCACCAGGCCCCAGTTCCAGTGCCACAGTGACGCCGGCCTCGCCCAACGCGTCCATGCAGTCACGCCAGCGGATTGGTTCAGCGATCTGACGCGGCAATTCCGCCAGTGCTTTGGCCGTATCGAACACCGGTTCAGCCGTGATGCCGGACAGCACCGGGAATGCAGGTACGCGCCACTGCGCATCGGCCAGTAAGGCCGCAAACGGTGCGACCGCGCCCGCCAGCAGCGGCGTATGCGATGCGACCGCGACCGGCAGCACGGTAGCGTGGCCACCGGCGGCGATCGCGGCGCTGGCCAGCGCGTCACGCTGCGCGGCCGGGCCGCCGGCGACCAGCGCATCGTCACCGGTCACGATGGCCGGATAAAAGCCGGCGCCCGCCAGCAACGCGCCAACCGTCCCAGCCGGCATGCCGGACAGCGCCACCATGCCCTGCGCCGCGCCATCGATCACGCAAGCGTCCATCAGGCGCGCCCGCTCGATGGCCAGCTTGATCACGTCCTCCGGTGCCAGCGCCCCCGCCACGCCATAGGCCGACAATTCACCGATGCTGTAGCCGGCCACCAGCGCCGGTGTCGCAATGGTGGCCTGCAACGCGCGCCACATGGCCAGCGTGGCGGCGACGACGGCCGGTTGCGCGATGCGGTTCGTGAAGCGCTCTTCGCCAAGGCCGGCTTGCAGCGTCGCACCCAGCTCAGGATCGGCGCACCATTCCTCAAGCAGCCGGCTGGCCGCAGGATCGCCGCGTGCCATGTCGAACATCGCCGGATGCTGCGCGCCCTGCCCCGGGCACAGAATGGCGAGACGACCTGCCATCAGCGCGTCGTCACCGCGTGCACGAGGCACACGGCGCCCAGCAGATCGGCCGCGCCGCCCGGCGACAGGCGCGCCGCCACGAAGCTGCGGTGGCTGGCCAGCGCCCGCGCTTCCCAGTCCGGTGCAGCCGTCCCACCGCGTGCGACGAAGGCGCGCGCCTGGCGCCGCACGGTCAAGGCGCCTTCGACGCCGCCGCGGTGGTAGACATTGGTGTCGCTGATATGGGCCATCAGCGCAAACAGCGCATCGATGCGGGCTTCGCGCATGCCACGCCCTGCTGCCAATGCCTGGCGCAGCGCCGGCAGGCCGACGCCGAACACCGACGGGAAGCCAAGCGCGCCTTCTTCGCGCGCACCGCTGGCTGCGTAGCGCAGCACGGCGCGGGCGCCGTGCGAAACAGGCTCGCCGTTGACGACGCTGTGCGCGCCCAATGCCTGGCCCCAGCATGCGCGCAGCAGTGCGCCGATGCGCGCCGCGGTCAGGGCCTCACCACGCGCCCGGCAGCGGCCGATGGCCGCGCACAGCATGCCGAGGCAAAAGATCGCGCCGCGGTGCGTGTTGATGCCGCCGGTGGCGCGCAGCATCCGCGCTTCGGCGTCAATGCCCAGCTGTTTTAAGACGTGGAACGGCGCATCCAGCATGCCGGCGCGGGTGATGTCGCCAAAGTAGCGCCGTAGCGCAAACAGGCTGCGCACGAAGGTGGCGGCCGTCATGTCGGTATGGCTGCCATTGTCGATCTTCGAGACGAGACCCGGCTTCGGATACAGCACCAGTTCCGCATACAGGCTGCGCACGGCCACGCGTGCGATGCGCTGGCAAAAGGCGCGCGCGCTGGCGTCGCCCTGCTCTGGCCAACCAGGCGCGCGCACCGTCTGCACAGGGTTCAGGTCATCCATGTTCTTCCTCCAGCGTGGCCATCAATGCTTCGGGCAGGACCAGCGCGATGCGGTCCAGCCCCTTCGTCAGCACGCGCGTGCCGGGCGCGCCGGCAAACGCCGCGCGCAGTTCCTTCCATGCGACCGCGCGGCCATCGGGAAACACCACTTCGCCATCGAGCGGCAGGATGCCCGCATGCCACGACAGCAGATCGAGCCCGATCATCAGCTGGCGCCGCGTCTGTGGCTGCAGCAGCACGTCGATATCGGACAACGGCGTCAGGTAATACTGGCCCGTGAGTGCGGCCAGCGCCACCGAGCCATACACGGAGAGGCTTACGCCGGCATTGGCCGCCTGGCGCTCGAGCGCTTCCAGGCCTTCGCGCCACTGCGCCGGCACGGCGTCAAGTGCGCCGACCAGCGGCAAGGCGCGCGTGCGCCGGCCGATGTCGGACATCTCGACGGCGCAGCCGAATTTGAGTTTGCCGCCGTCTTCAGGGCGCGGCGGCAGCGGGAACCCGATCGCCACCTCGCCCGGCAGCATGCCGGCTTCGGTGCGCCGCACGACCGCTGGCCAGCCGCCATCACGCCAGCGGTCCAGCGCAGACAGGGCGGCCTGCGGCGCGCCGTCGCGCACGCGCTGCCAGCCGCGGCTCGTCAGCCAGACCAGGTCATGCCGGGCGAACATCGCTGCCCACCCTGACCGCCTGCGCCACCGGGTGCGCCATCAGGCGGCCGCCCCGCGCCAGGCCGAGCGCCATGCGCCCATCCCCGGCCTTGGCATCGGCCAGTGCGCGGATCAACTCGCCGGCCAGATCGCCATCCCAGATGCCGTGCAGGCCACCCATGCGCAGGTAGTTTTCCGGCCCTGGTGCGAACACGGGATTGTCCTTGGCCAGCTCGGTCAGGCGTTCCTCGGGCACTTTCGTGATGCGCGCCATCGCCGGCAAACCCATCACGCGGATGGTCGCCTCGGGCAGCGCGTAACAGGCGCTGGCAATCAGGCCACTGGTGATGAAACCACCCGACAGCGCCTGGTCGTACACGAGGCCGATCACCGTGTGGCCTTCGCGCCGCGCCAGATCGACGCATTTGCCCAGATGGGCCATGTAGCTGTTGATGCCCAACATCTCGTCGCGGTGGCGCAGGCGCTGGCCTTGCGTGTCGACCAGGATCAGGATCGGCCGGCCCGGATGCTCGCGCACCGTCCGCAGGATCGCCTGCGCCTGGGCCAGCGCGATCTCGATGCCGATCGGCGTGTGGTCGGTGGTGCCAATGACGGCCACCGGTTTGCCATCGACCTGCGCGCTGCCGCTTAAAAAGTTGTCGGCTTCGGTGATGGTATGCCCGTCCGGGAACAGTTGTGCTGCTACGTTCTGCCAATCCATCATCGTTCTCCCAGCGTGGGCGTGGCGCGGTGCTGCGCTGCCAGTTCGAGGAAGGCATCGGGTTCCAGCATCGGCACCCGCGCCGGGTCTGGCATACCCAGTCCCTTCCAGATATCCATCGGTTCGGTGAGCCCCTGCGTGTCATGCAGGCGCCGTTCCAGCATCGCCTGCTCGGCCAGCAGGCCGTCGAGCGTCAACGGTGCGCCAGACACCGGAATATCCGCGATGGCGTCGAGCGCCGCAGCGCGCAGCGCCTCGGTGTCGTCTTCCACCAGCACCTGGCAGTCGCCCAGCAGGTAGCGGTGCTTGCCGCCCGTCGTGCGCCAGACCAGTGCGCGGTCGCGCGAATCGAATTCTTCCACGCCGTTGGCAGTCTCGATGACTTCGGGGCCGGACATCGCCAGGCGCCCTTCTTCGGACATGATGACCGTGTTGGCGCAGCGCGCCGCGATGCCCATGCCGCCGAAGCAGCCGTTGGCGCCACCGACGACCGCGATCACGGGGATGCCGGCCGCGCGCACGTCGAGCATCGCGCGCATGACTTCCGACACGGCGATCAGGCCCGCATTGGCTTCATGCAGCCGCACGCCGCCCGATTCGAGCAGCAGCACGACGGCGTGCGCCCGCTCATCGATCGCGCGCTGCAGCATGCCCACCAGCTTGGCGCCGTGGACTTCGCCCACCGCGCCGCCCATGAAGCCGCCCTCCTGCGCCGCGCCAAACACGACCTGGCCACCGAGCTTGCCGCGCCCGACAACGACGCCATCATCGAACGACACTGCCGCATCGAGCTGCGCCAGGTGCGGACTGACGATGCGCATTGACGGCGGCAAGAATTCTTCGAAACTGCCGGCGTCGAACATGGCCGGAATGCGCTGGCGCGCCGTGAGTTCCTGGTAGCTGCTCATGGCGCGCCTCCGGGAAGGTCGGCGATCGACTCGACCGCCTGGTCCAGGCGCAGGCTCACGACGGCCGGCGTGGCGCCCATGTCGTTGACGCTCACGCGCGCATCGGCCAGGCTCCAGCGCGCATGAAAGTCGGCCATGACGGCCTGCCACGTGGCGCCGAAACCGACGGCCGCCGTGCGCACTTCGATCTCGCACGCGCCCTTCAGGTGCGCCGGTTCGATCAGGATTTCGAGATTGCCCGAGCCGACCACGCCCACTAGCTGCGGCATGCCGCTCAACGGGCGCTGGCCGCCTTCGAAACGATAGTTCAGCGTTTCCATGATGTTGTTCCTTACCAGTTCCTGAAGCGCTTCGGCGGGTCGTACAGCCCGCCCGATGCGCGCACCAGGCCCTTCATGTTCTTGGCGGCCAGCAGGTCGCGGGTCGCCATGCGTTTGTCGATGCCGAGATCTTCCGGCCGGCGGATGATGCCCCGGTCGCGCAGGTTCTCGACCATGCGCTTGTCGCGCGCCATGCCCACCGGCGTATAGCCGGCCACGCCGCGGATCGCCTGTTCGCGCTCTTCGTCCGTGCGGCACAGCAGCAGGTTGGCGATGCCTTCCTCGGTCAGGATGTGGCTGACGTCGTCACCATAGATCATCACGGGCGGAATCGCCATCCCGGCCTGCTCGGCCAGTTGCCACGCGTCGAGCTTGTCGACGAACGCCGGCGCCATATGTTCGCGGAAGGTCTCGACCATCTGCACCACCAGCTTCTGCCCACGCGGGATCACGTTGCGGCCCGCGCGCGCCTCTTCGCCGGCCTTCAGCCAGGCCTTGCTCGGATGGCGCCGGCCTCGCGCATCGGCGCCCATGTTCGGCGCGCCGCCGAAGCCCGCGATGCGCCCCAGCGTGGCGGTCGACGAATTGCCCTGCAAGTCGATCTGCAGCGTCGAGCCGATGAACAGATCGCACGCGTAGTGCCCGGCCGCCTGTGAAAAGGCGCGGTTGCTGCGCATCGAACCATCCGGCCCCACGAAGAACACATCGGGCCGCGCGCGGATATAGTTTTCCATCCCCAGCTCCGAGCCGAACGAGTGCACCGATTCGACGAAGCCCGCTTCGATGGCCGGAATCAGAGCCGGATGCGGATTCAATGCCCAGTGACGGGCGATCTTGCCTTTCAGGCCCAGGCTGGCGGCGTAGGTTGGCAGCAGCAGTTCGATGGCAGCCGTGTCGAAGCCGATGCCGTGGTTCAGGCGCTCGATCTCGTACTCGGCATAGATGCCCTTGATGGCCATCATCGCCATCAACACCTGGATCTCCGAAATCAGGGCCGGGTCACGCGTAAACAGCGGCTCGATGTAGTACGGCGTGGGCGACTGCACGACGTAGCCGACCCAGTCGCCGGGAATGTCGATGCGGGGCAGCTTGTCGACGATCTGGTTCACCTGCGCGATCACGATGCCGCTCTTGAAGGCCGTCGCTTCAACAATGGCCGGCGTGTCTTCGGTGTTCGGGCCGGTGTACAGATTGCCGTCGCGGTCGGCCATCTCGGCGGCCACCAGCGCCACGCGCGGCGTCAAGTCGATGAAGTAGCGCGCGAACAGCTCGAGGTAGGTATGGATCGCGCCGATATTGAGCTTGCCCGATTGCGCCAGCTTGGCCAGGCGCCCGGCCTGCGGGCCCGAGAACGAAAAGTCGAGTTTCGACGCAATGCCCTTTTCGAATACATCCAGGTGTTCGGGCAGCGACAGCACCGACAGCAGCATGTGCAGGTCATGCACGCGCGCCGTATCGACGCGCGTCAGGGCTTTACCGAGAAAGTCGGCCTGCTTCTGATTGTTGCCTTCGAGGCAGACACGGTCGCCCGGTTCGAGCACCGCGTGCAGCAGCTCGACGATGTGCGAGGCCTGGACGACCTTGCCGTCGAGCGCCCCACCAAGGGCGGCGCCGGCGCGGGCCAGGCGCTCGCTGCGGTTACGTTGCTGGCCGGTCCAGCGGCCTTCAGCATGATTCATGATAGTTCCTAAAATTTGCGTGGCCTTACAACACCACGAACAGCAGCCACACGACGATCGGTGCGACCAGCGTCACGATACCGCCATAGATCATCAACTGGCGCAGGAATACGTCGCGGTCGATGCCCTGGGCACTGGCCAGCACAAGTGCGCCATTGGTCGAGAACGGGCTGACGTCGACGATCGTCGAGGCGACGGCCATGGCGGCGATGAAGCCAATGGCGTCGACACCGGTGCCCGATGCCAGGAATGGCACGGCCAGCGGAATGAGCGAACCCAATACGGCGGTCGACGAGGCAAAGGCCGAAACGATGGCGCCGACGAACAGCAGCAGCAAGGCCACCGTCAGCGGCGAGGTCAGGCTGGCGACGCTTTCGCCAACCCAGCTGATGGTGCCCATCTTCTGCATGACGCCGACATATGTGCTCACACCGACGATCAGCATGATCTCGGGCCACGACACCTGGCCGATGGCGCGCTTTTGCACCTGCGGCGACAGGATCGAAATCAACAGGCCGATGGTCAGGGCAACGAAGCCGATATCGAGTTTGTACAGCAGCGTGAGCACGGCCAGCGCGACCAGGCCGACAACGGTAAACATCTGGTGAAAGGTCGGCCCGGCATGCAGGTCGATGTCGCCGGTGCCCAGGCCCGAACCGGGGCCACCGTTGCCAACGGCGCCGACGGCAGCGCTAGAACGCTGCGCGGTGAGGCGCTCTTCGCTGCCGGTTTCATTTTCGGCGTCGCCGTAGATCTGCGGGCCCTGCGCTGCGACTGCCACTGGTGGCGTAAACGGCGTCATCGGACGGATGCCGGCGCCGGCCTTCGGCATTTCCTGGCGCATCAGCTTGGCGCCGCCGAACACGAAGAACAGGATGATCGACACAGCCAGGTTCACGCCCAGGCTGGTGAACGCGGTGGTCAGCGGCGAAATCGGCAGGCCGGCTTCCATGACGACCTTGTTGGTGATGCCGCCATAGATGCTGATCGGCGAGAAACCGCCGCCCTGCGCGCCGTGGATGACCAGCAGGCCCATCATCAGGGGATTGATCTTGTACTTGGCGGCAAAGCCCAGCGCGATCGGGGCGATGATCGCCACTGCGGCCGGGCTGACGGCGCCGACGGAGGTCAGGAGCGCAGTGACTGCGAACATGACCCACGGGATGGCGGCGATGCGCCCGCCGACGGCGCGCACGGCCAGTCTGACGAGCCAGTCGATGGTGCCATTGTTCTGGGCCTGGGCGAACAGGAAGGTGATGCCGACCAGGGTCAGGAACAGCTCGGCCGGGTAGCCGGACATGATGGCCTTGGTCTCCATACTGAAGACAAGAGTGCCGACCAGGAAGGCGCCGACAAACGCGATGACGCCCATATTGATGGGCATGGCGGTGGCGACGATGAACATGAGCGCCAGAACGCAGATTGCAATGACATGAGAGGACACAGGGTGGCTCCTACGAGGTGCGAAGGCCGGTTCCACCCGGCGCGTCGCTGGTGATACGTCTCCAATGCATGGCCTGTCGCCATCGCCTCCTCGGACCGTGGTCTCGGGACACTGCGGGGCCGGCCATGCTCTTTTGTTATGCAGGTTGTGCGGCAAAGGTAAACCTGATCGCTGTCGAGGTCAATTACGCTGGGGTACTAACGTTTACTGTCAGCGGAAGTGTTACATTCCTGTCTTGGCAGAATTGCGAACAAAGAACCGGAGAACAAGTTGACAACGAGTGCGACACCGACATCCAACAAGGCACCGAGCGTGTTCGACACGGTCGCCCGCTGCGTGCTGGTCACCGGCGCCACGGGCTTCGTCGGCCAGCACCTGGTGCGCGCGCTGCTGCAGGACGGCCATCAGGTGATCGCGCTGACCCGCGACGTGGGGCGCGCTACCGGGCTGCTCGGCGCGCAGGTGCGCACCATCGCCTCGATGGACGATCTGCCGCTCGACCACCAGGTCGACATCGTCGTCAACCTGGCCGGCGCCCGGATCCTCGGCCAGCGCTGGACCGACGCGCGCAAGGCGACGCTGCGCCAGAGCCGCGTCGCACTGACCGAGAACGTGGTCGACTGGATCGGCCGGGCCAGCCACAAGCCGCGGCTGCTGCTGTCGGCGTCGGCGATCGGCTACTACGGCATCCAGCGGATCGGCGACGACACCAAGCTCGACGAAGCAGCGCCACCGCAGCCGATGTTCATGTCGGACCTGTGCCGCGAGTGGGAAGCCGCCGCGGCCGGCGCGGTGCGCCATGGCGTGCAGGTCGAGTGCATGCGCTTCGGCCTGGTGCTGGGCGAGCAAGGCGCGCTGCCGATGATGCTGCTGCCAATCCGGCTGGGCATCGGTGGCCGGCTGGGCAGCGGCCGCCAGTGGCTGTCGTGGATTCACATCGACGATCTGATCGGCGGTATCGCGCATCGCTGGAAGCAGGCGCTCAGCGATGCATCTGCGCCGACGTTCGGTGCAACCAACTTCACCGCGCCGATCGCGGTGTCGCAACTGGAATTCAGCCAGGCGGCCGCACGCGTCTGGAAACGGCCGTGCGTGATCCCGACACCCGGTTGGCCGATGCGCCTGGCGCTGGGCGAGCAGGCTGATTTGCTGCTCGAAGGCCAGCGCGTGGTGCCGTTGCGGTTCGCCCGTGAAGGATTCGAGTTCACCTATCCGGCGCTGGAAGCAGCGCTGCGCAGCCTGAAGTAACGGCGGCGCCAGGGGTCCCGGGACCTGTCGGTCCGGTCCCGAATCCGGTATCATTCGGCATGCTCAGTTTTCCTTTTCAACCGTTTATTATTGGCGTCGCGGGCGGTAGCGGCAGTGGCAAGTCCACGGTGTCCAGGCAAGTGCTGTCCACATTCGGCACCGAGATGGTCTCGGTCGTGATGCAGGACGATTATTACTGCGACCAGACGCATCTCAGCCCTGAAGTGCGCACCCAGCAGAATTACGATCATCCGCAGGCGTTCGAGTGGTCGCTGCTGGTGCAGCACGTCCAGGCGCTGCGCCGGGGCGAATCGATCGACATGCCCGAGTACGACTTCACGCTGCACAACCGCTCCGACCGCACCATCCGGGTCAAGCCCGCCCCGGTCATCGTCATCGAAGGCCTGTTTGCCCTGTATGACCCGGCCTTGTGCGACATGATGTCGCTGAAAATCTTTGTCGATACGGCGTCCGACATCCGCTTCATCCGCCGCATGCAGCGCGATATCACGGAACGGGGCCGCTCGGTGGAAAGCGTCATCAGCCAGTACCTGGACACCGTGCGCCCGATGCACAAGCAGTTCATCGAGCCGACCAAGCGCAACGCCGACGTCATCATCCCGCACGGGGCGAACAATCCCGCGGTCGACATGATCACCACCAAGGTCGCCAGCGTGATCAACCAGCTGAAGCGCTCGTGAAGATGGCTGGGCGCTGATCCTTACCGGCACCAGCGTACTCAGCCCGCCGGCGTGCGGTGTTTCAGCATCCGGCACACCGCTGCCAGCGCCAGCAGGTTCGGATCCCGCTCACGCACCCGCAGGAAACTCAGGCCGATTGTCTGACGCATCAGATAATCGTTCTTCAGCGGGATCAGCTGGACCTTGTCGCCAAACGCATGGCGCACGCGGCCAGGCAGCAGCGTGTAGCCGATCCCTGCCCCCACCAGATTCATCAGCGAGAAGATATCGCCCACGCGCGTGACGATGCTCGGCGCATACCCGGCGATGCGGAACGCTTCCTGGAACCCGTTGAAGGTCACGAAACCATCCTTCAGGCAGACGAACTTTTCGTCCGCACAGGCGCGCAGATCCACCTCGGCCATCCCCGCATAGGGTGAGCCGGCCGGTGCCGCAAAGAAAATCTCGTCCTCGAACAGCGCGATCGATTCGATGTCCGGATCGGGTTCGGGCACCGCCATCAGCGCTGCATCGATCGCATTCTGCTTGAGCTTGTGCAGCAGATCCGCGTTCGAACCCAGCACCAGTTCGGTTTCCAGTTCCTGCTTGCGCAGCTTGATGCCGATGATGACGTCGGGGATCGTGCCGGTCGTCAGCGAATACAGCGAGCCGATCTTCAAGTGATCGGCTGAATAGCCGGCGGCCGAGCGCGTCGCGGCAATCCCGTCCGCCATCAGCCGCACCACGTCGCGGCTCACGTCCGCCAGCACCTGCGCGGCGTCGTTGGGAATCAGGTTGCGGCCCTGCAGACTGAACAGCTGACAGCTCATTCCATCTTCCAGCGAATGCAACGCGCGGTGCACGCTGACGGCGCTGATGTCGAGCATGCGGGCGGCGGCGTTCAGGTTGCCGCCTTCCATGTACGCCAGCAGGATCTCGAGTTTGCGGAAGGTGATGTCGTCGCTGATCTGGCTGCGCATGGGGGCCCTCGTGAAATGGATACATGACGAGGATACATCAACCGTCCACACGGGGCCTCAATCGCCAGGCACCGGCACGCTTGGTGATGCAACGCGCATGGGTTCGACCATCTGTTGCAACGCCGCTATTCGAACTGCGTATTCATGGGAGCGCTTGTTAATACGCAAGGCGACGCATGGTGCGCTCGGGCACATTCCCCCTTTGAGCGACACATCCACCGTGGCGACGAACAATAAGGAGACATCCATGCGTCCGATCAGAAAGATGAAGCTGCTGCATCCGTCCACATGCGCCCTGCTGGCCGCGTGCAGCGGCGCCATCAGCGCCGTCCATGCCCAGGAAGCAACGGGCGCCCCGGCCGCGGTGAGCACCGAAGAAAACATGTCCAGGGTGGTCGTCACCGCGCGCCGGCGCGAAGAGTCGCTGCAGGACGTGCCGGTGTCGGTCACCGCGTTCTCCGCCGACCAGCTCTCCAAGCAGGCGCTGCCCGACGTGACTGCCCTGGCGCTGTCGCTGCCCAACACGACGCTCAAGGCGTCGCGCGCCACCAACAGCACGCTCACGGCGTTCATCCGCGGCGTCGGCCAGGCCGACCCGCTGGCCGGCTTCGAATCGGGCGTGGGCATCTATGTCGACGACATTTACCTGGCCCGGCCGCAGGCCGCCGTGGCGGATATCTATGACGTCGAGCGCATCGAGGTGCTGCGCGGCCCGCAGGGCACGCTGTACGGCCGCAACACGATCGGCGGCGCGCTCAAGTACGTCACGCGCAAGCTTGGCCCCCAGCGCGACGTGCGCGTGCGCGCCACGCTCGGCGACTACGGCCAGCGAGACGGCGTGCTCACGGCCAGCACGCCGCTGACCGACACCGCGCGCATTGGCGGCACAATCGCGCGCTTCACGCGCGACGGCTTTGGCGACAACCTGACCACCGGCAAGAGCAACTACGACAAGGACGTCGCCGCCGGCAGGGTCTCAATTGAACTCGTGCCGAACCAGGACCTGTTCGTGCGCCTTGCCGGCGACTTCACGCAGGACGATTCCAACCCCAAGAATGGCCATCGTCTGATCGTCGGGCGCACCAGCCGCGCGCCCATCCTGAACGACGTGTTCGACACGCGCGGCAATCTCACCAAGGTGCTGGGCCGTGATCAGGAAGTGCGCTCGTACGGCGGCTCGGTCACGGTCGAGTACACCGTCGACAGCGCGTGGCGCCTGAAATCGATCACGGCCGCGCGGCGCGACAAGTCATGGGCGCCGATCGACTTCGACGCCCTGCCCGTCGTCGACATGGAAGTGCCGGCGCTGTACACCAACCGCCAGTTCAGCCAGGAGCTGCAAGCGACCTACAGCGGCGCGCGCCTGCAGGGCGTGGCCGGCGTGTACTACATGGACGCCAACGCCTTCAACCAGTTCGACACCATCCTGGCCGGCGCGGTGCCCACGTCGACCTTCACGCTGGGCGACATCGATACGAAGGCCTGGGCCGCCTACTTTGACGGCAGCTACGCGCTTGCCGAGGGCCTGAGCCTGTCGCTGGGCGGACGCTACACGGTCGACCAGCGCGAAGCCGACGTGCTGCGCCAGATTTATTTCGGCCTGGCCGGCTCGCCCCGGATGGGCAATCCGAACGCGATCCTGTTTCGCACCGACACGGACCTAGCAGGCGGCCTGCTCGAGCGCAAGGACAAGAAATTCACGCCGCGCGTAGCACTGAGCTGGAAAATGAACGATGCCCACAACCTGTACGCGTCGTACTCCGAAGGCTTCAAGGGTGGCGGATTCGATCCACGCGTAAACGTGGTCGGCACACGGCTCCCGATCGCCACCGCGCGCGCCGGCTATGCGCCGGAAACGATCGAGACGACCGAACTGGGCCTCAAGTCGGCCTTCAATGGCGGGCGCATCACGACCAACCTGGCCGTGTTCCACAGCGATTATCAGGACGTGCAGATCCCCGGCTCGATCGCCATCGACACCAACGGCGACGGGCGCGACGACAGCTTCGCCGGCGTGACCACCAACGCCGGCAAGGCACGGATCAAGGGCGTCGAACTCGAGGCGGTCGCCAACATCACGCCCAACTTCATGGTGGCCGGGATGTACAGCTACATCGACGCCAGCTACCGGGAATACATCGTGGCCGGTGTGAACGTGGCCGGCCAGCGCACGTTCCAGAACACGCCGAAGAATTCGGCCAACCTGCGCGCCAATTACGACATCCCGCTGCCGGTCATGGGCCACAACGGGCGTGTCTCGCTGATCGGCAGCTATGCATACAAGGGCGCCACCAGCCAGTTCGAGACCGCATCGATCCTCGACCAGGACTCGTACAGGATCTGGGACGCGAGCATCGTCTGGACGCGCGCGGATGGCAAGGTACGCGCCGGCCTGCACGGCAAGAACCTAGGCGACGAGCACTATAAAACGGCCGGCTACCTGTTCCCGACGCTGGGCAACGAAGGCACGCTGACGGCTTTCTACGGCAACCCGCGCACGGTGTCGGCGACGATCGAACTGCGCTTCTAAAAACATCACGAGGAGACCGCATGCGCCATTCGATCAGATCCTTCGCCCTGCTGCTTCAGGCCGCATTGGCCGCATGTGCACTGGGCGCCGCGCCCCACGCGGGTGCACAGGGCAAGGACTTTAAAGTTGCCCTCATCGCCGGCAAGACGGGCGCACTGGAGACCTACGCGCGTGAGACCGAGACCGGCTTCATGCTGGGCCTCGAGTACCTGACCAGGGGCAGGATGAGCATCAATGGCCGCGCCATCAAGGTCATCGTCAAGGACGACCAGAGCAAGCCCGATCTGGGCCGTACGCTGCTGGCCGAAGCGTATGGCGACGACCGCGTCGACATTGCGGTCGGCACCACCTCGTCCGCCTCGGCGCTGGCCATGCTGCCGGTGGCGAAGGAGTATAAAAAAATTCTGATCATCGAGCCGGCCGTGGCCGATGCGATCACGGGCGACAAGTGGAACAAGTACATCTTTCGCACCGCGCGCAGCTCGATGCAGGATGCGCTGGCCGCCGCCAGCACCCTGAAAAGCGGCAGCGTGGGCTTCCTGACCCAGGATTATGCGTTCGGGCGCGATGCGATCAAGGCCGGCAAGGAAGCCTTGATCGCCACCGGCAGCAAGGCCAGCGTCGTCCACGAAGAATACGCGCCGCTCGCGACAACTGACTTCACGGCATCGGCGCAGCGCCTGTTCGACGCCCTGAAAGACAAGCCGCAGCCGCGCGTGCTGGCCATCGTCTGGGCCGGTCCGAGTCCGATGAACAAGATCGCCGCCATGAAACCCGAACGCTACGGCATCGCGCTGGCCCCGGGCGGCAATATCCTGCCCGTGATGCAGACCTGGAAGGCCCATGCCGGCACCGAGGGCACCATCTATTACTACTACGGTTTTCCGAGAAATCCGATGAACGACTGGCTGGTGGCGCAGCACACGAAGCGCTACAAGACCCCGCCCGACATGTTCACGGCCGGTGGCATGGCCGCCGCCAGCGCGGTCGTGACAGCGCTGAGCAAGGTGCCCGACGGCGATGGCGACAAGATGGCCGCCGCGATGGAAGGCATGCGCTTCGGGACGCCAAAAGGCGCCATGGTCTTTCGCAAGGACGACCACCAGGCGATCCAGCCGATGTACCACTTTCGCATCAAGAAGGACCAGAAAAACGAATGGGATCTGCTCGAACTGGTGCGCGACATCCCGGCGGACGAGATGCCGCTGCCAGTGCGGAACAAGCGCTGACATGGCTGACATGGCTGCCGCCAGCGCGCGCGCCGCGCCGTCCCTGTCCACGCACGGCCTGACGATCCGCTTTGGCGGGCACGTTGCCGTCAGCGCCGTCACGGCCGATTTTTATCCCGGCACGCTGACCGTCATCGTCGGGCCCAACGGCGCCGGCAAGACCACGTGGTTCAACCTGATCTCGGGCCAGTTGCGCGCGAGCGCCGGCAGCGTGCACCTGCATGGCCGCGACATCACGCGTCTGGGCGCCGCGCGCCGCACGCGCCTTGGCATCGGCCGCGCCTTCCAGCTTACCAACCTGTTCCCGTTGCTGTCAGTGGTCGAGAACGTGCGGCTGGCAGTGCAGAGCCGCGCCGGCATTGGCCTCGACTTCCTGTCGGTCTGGTCAAGCCACCGGGACCTCATCGAACGCGCCGACTATTACCTCGAGCGCGTGACGCTGGCGGCGCGGCGCGACATGCTGGTGGGCGCGCTGTCGCACGGCGACCAGCGCAAGCTCGAAGTCGCGATCCTGCTGGCGCTGCAGCCGTCCGTCATGATGTTCGACGAACCCACCGCCGGCATGAGCGCCGACGACGTGCCGGTCGTGCTCGACCTGATCCGCGAAGTCAAGGGCGACGCCGCCCGCACCATCTTGCTGGTCGAGCACAAGATGGACGTCGTGCGCCAGCTCGCCGACCGCATCGTCGTGCTGCACAACGGCGCGCTGGTGGCCGATGGCGAACCGCGCGCCGTCATGGCATCCGCCATCGTTCAGGAGGCTTATCTTGGAACGTCCGACACCGAACATGCTCGCGCCTGATCCGGCGACGCGCCAGCCGCTGCTGCGCCTGGCCGGCGTGCACACGCACATCGGTCAGTACCACATCCTGCACGGGGTCGACCTGCAGGTGGCGCGCGGCGAACTGGCCGTCCTGCTGGGGCGCAACGGGGCCGGCAAGACGACGACGCTACGTACGATCATGGGCCTGTGGCGCGCCAGCAGTGGCAGCATTCACTTCGACGGCGCCGACATCACCAGGCTGGCCACATCCGCCATCGCGCGCGCCGGCATCGCGTACGTGCCCGAGAACATGGCCGTGTTTTCCGACCTGACGGTACGCGAAAACCTGGTGCTGGCCGCGCGCAACGGCCCGCTCGACACCGCGCGTGTCGACTGGATCTGCGGCTTCTTCCCGGCGCTGCGCACGTTCTGGCACCGCCCGGCCGGCAACCTGTCCGGTGGCCAGAAACAGATGGTGGCCATTGCGCGCGCCATCGTCGAACCGCGCAAGCTGCTGCTGGTCGACGAGCCGACCAAGGGCCTGGCGCCCGCCATCGTGCACAGCCTCATGGCGGCGTTTCGCGAGCTGAAGGCACAAGGCGCGACGATCCTGCTGGTCGAACAGAACGTGCATGTCGTGCGCGCGCTGGGCGACACGGCCAGCGTGATGGACGGCGGCCGCGTGGTCCATGCCGGGCCGATGGCCGTGCTGGCGGGCGACGCCGCGCTCCAGCAGCGCCTGCTCGGCCTGTCCCTCGACACCCAACCCTAGGAGCGCCCATGCCCATCGCCCCCGCCATCCCGTCGGCCGACGCCCAGCTGCCGGCCACCCGCCGCGACATCGCGCCACTGCTGCTGGTGCCGGCGCTGATGCTGGCCACCCTGCCGCTGGTGGGCAGCTGGTCCACCTGGGTCACTCTCACCGTTGCGGGTCTCGCGATGGGCATGATGATCTTCATCATGGCCAGCGGGCTGACCCTCGTGTTCGGGCTGATGAACGTGATCAATTTCGGCCACGGCGCATTCATCGCGGTCGGCGCGTTTTCCGCCACGCTCGTGCTGCTGCCGCTGCGCAGCTGGCTCGAGATGGATTCCCTGCCCGTCAATCTGGCTGTGCTGGCGCTGGCGATTGTCGTCGCCATGCTCGTCACGGCGCTGCTGGGCTGGGCCTTCGAGCGGCTGCTCATCCAGCCGGTCTACGGCCAGCATCTCAAGCAGATCCTGGTCACGATGGGCGGCATGATCGTGGCCGAGCAGCTGATCCACGTCCTCTGGGGCGCCGGGACGATCGCCGTGCCGCTGCCCACCGCCCTGCGCGGTGCGTTCGTGCTGGGCGACGCGGCCATCGACAAGTACCGCCTGGTGGCGGTGGCAGTGGGACTGGTGGTGTTCGTCACGATGTACCTGATCCTGAACCGCACGAAGATCGGTCTGCTGGTGCGCGCCGGGGTCGAACATGGCGAGATGGTCGAAGCGCTCGGCTACCGCATCCGCCGCCTGTTCGTGCTGGTGTTTGCGGCCGGCGCGGGCCTGGCCGGCCTGGGCGGCGTGATGTGGGGCCTGTACAAGGAAACGCTGACGGCAGCGATGGGCGGCGAGATCATGGTGATGCTGTTCATCGTCATCATCATCGGCGGCCCGGGATCGGTCGGTGGCTGCTTCATCGGCGCGCTGCTCATCGCCCTGGTTGCCAACTACGCCGGCTTCCTGGCGCCCGGGATCGCGCTGGTGTCGGGCATCGTCCTGATGATCTCGGTGCTGCTGTGGCGGCCCGCCGGGCTGTATGCGACGGGACGGGGCTGACCATGCTGCGCCAACTGTTATCGGGCGACCTGCCGCGCAGCCGCAGCCTGACGGCGCTGCTGGTCGTGATCCTGCTCGGGCTCGCGCTGGCGCCGTTCCTGACCTCCGGTGCGCGGCCACTCAACACGGCGGCCACGATCTGCGTCTACATCGTGCTGGTGGCGTCCTACGACCTGCTGCTGGGTTATACGGGCATCGTTTCGTTCGCTCACACGATGTTCTATGGAATCGGGGCGTATGGCATCGGGCTGGCGCTGGCGCGCGTCGATGAGCCGACCTGGGGCGTCGCCATGACGGGCCTTGGCCTGGCGCTGCTGCTTGCGCTCGCGCTGGCGCTCGTGGTGGGGCTGTTCGCGCTGCGCGTGCAAGCCATCTTCTACGCGATGATCACGCTGGCCGTGGCCTCGTCGTTTGCCGTGCTGGCGTCGCAACTGTCCGATTTCACTGGTGGCGAGGATGGCGTCACGTTCAGCGTGCCGCACGTGCTTTCTCCTGCCTATCGGCTGGTCGAGCACGAGGTGTTCGGCCGTCATCTCGATGGCCGGGTGCTGACCTATTACGTCGTGTTCTTCGGCTGCCTGCTGCTGTTCCTGTTCCTGCTGCGGCTGGTCAATTCGCCGTTCGGGCGGGTACTGCAGGCGATCCGCGAAAACGCGTTTCGCGCCGAAGCCCTTGGCTACCGCACGATGGTGTACCGGATCTGGGCCAATGTCCTGGCGGCGTTGACGGCAAGCCTGGCCGGCGCCCTGATGGCGCTGTGGCTGCGCTACGTCGGCCCGAAGACGTCGCTCGGCTTCGAGGTCATGACCGACATCCTGCTGATCGTCGTGATTGGCGGCATGGGCACGATGTATGGCGCGGTCGTGGGCGCGACGCTGTTCATCCTGGCCCAGAACTATCTGAAGGAGTGGATGGCTCACGGCAGCGCCGCACTGGACGGCGTGCCGCTGCTGGCCGCCGCCCTGCACCCGGATCGCTGGATGCTGTGGCTGGGGCTGCTGTTCATCCTGTCCATTTACTGGTTTCCGGTCGGGATCGTTGGCAAGCTGCGGCTGCGGGCGTGGCTGGCGCAGCGACCGACGCGCTCTTGAAGCAATAGGTAGGGTGGACGGGTTTCCCGTCCACGCGTTCAACCCGACGTCGCATGCGACGGAGCGGGGTTGGTTTGGACGCGTGGACGGCAGAGCCGTCCACCCTACGACCTCGGCGACTTTTTTTGGTTCCCCCTCCCCCTTTGCGTCGGGCCGGGCACGTGACCCGACAGCCCCAACGCACCGCAATACCGCGGCGCCCGCCGTTTCTATGATGAAGCCTCGATCCACGACGCGACGCCTCATCATGCAACGACTCAATTACATGCTCGCCACACCAGAGAGCCCAGCCGCCTGCGCGCCGCACACCACCCAGGCAGCCGGAACCGAGGTACTCAGCGAAGATTTCGGCATCCTGGCCGATGCCCCCGGCTGGGTCCGCATCAACCGCAGCATCCCGATAGGCGCGCCATGGTGCCAGGGCAATCCCGAAGTCTTCCCGGCCCAGGCCGGCGCACCGGGCGCGTACGCCGCCGCGAGCTGCCGCAGCGCCGCTCACAGCGCTGGCCGCGTCGACAATTGGCTGATCACGCCGACCTTGACGCTCAGCGGCCCCACCACGCTGTCGTTCTTCACCAGCCGCGAGCGCGTCGATGGCTTCGACGACCTGCTCGAAGTGCGCTTCGGCAGTGGCAGCGGGACCGTCGCAGCGTCGTTCGACACGCTGCTGGCCAGCATCGGCGGCGCCGGCGACTTCCCCGCACAATGGCAGCCATGGCACCTCGACCTGACGGTGGACGGCACAGGCCGCTTCGCGTTTCGCTACCTGGGCGATGCGGCCAGGCTGAGCCATGTCGGGCTCGACACGGTGCGCGTGGTCACGCGCCTGCCGGAACCTACCAGCCGGCTGCTGCTGGCCAGCGGCCTGGGCGTGCTTGGCCTGCTGCGCCGCCACGAGCGCCACGAACGCCATTGACGTAAAAAAGCCGGCGGTCCTCACGGGCCGCCGGCTTTCGGATACTGCCTGCGCGCTGGCTTATGCCTGGGCGCCCTTGTTGAACGCTGCCACGCCGGCAACGATCTCGGCCTTGGCTTCATCGATGCCAGCCCAGCCTTCGATCTTGACCCATTTGCCCGCTTCGAGGTCCTTGTAGTGCTCGAAGAAGTGCTGGATCTGCTTCAGGCGCAGCTCTTCCACGTCGTCCAGCGACTGGATTTTCTTGTACATCGGCAGCACTTTTTCGATCGGCACGGCGATCACTTTGGCATCGCCGCCGCCGTCATCGGTCATCTTCAGCACGCCCAGCGCGCGGCAACGGACCACGACGCCTGGTGGCAGCGGGAACGGGGTGATGACCAGCACGTCGCATGGGTCGCCGTCATCGGCGATGGTTTGCGGCACGTAGCCGTAGTTGCACGGGTAGTGCATGGCCGTACCCATGAAACGATCGACGAAGATCGCGCCCGTGTCCTTGTCGACTTCATACTTGACCGGATCGGAGTTCATCGGGATTTCAATGATGACGTTGAAGTCGTTCGGCACGTCTTTGCCGGCTGGGACGTTGTTCAGGCTCATGATGGGATCCTTGGTTGCTAAAGAGTCAAAATTAGTCCGCCATTATAGCGAAAGGCACGCGTTACAACACAGTCGCCAGTGCGCACTGCCGGTAATGCTTTGCGGCCAGCTCATCCTGCCCCAGTGCTTCATGCATCTGGGCCAGTTTCAGATGCGCTTCGCGCACCATCGCCGCTTCGGTCGCGTCCGACAAGGCTTGCTCCAGATAGCGCTGGGCTTTGCCCCACAGCTTCTGTTTCAGGCACAGCGTGCCGAGCGTGAGCGCCAGTTCGGCGTCCTGCGGCCGTTCACGGCGCCACGTTTCGCACGCTTCGATCTGGGCCAGCAGCGATGGCGAGCCGGCCGGGCTGGCCGCGTCGCGGTAGGCGCGCACGACGCGCTCGTCCCAGTTGGCCTTGAGCGACTCTTCGGCGATCGCGCGCGCTTCGTCGTGCAGGCCGCGCGCATTGAAGGCGCCGGCGGCGCGCGCGGCCACGTACGGCACCGTGCGGTCTTGCGGGGGCACCGTGGCCCAGGTCCAGCGGATCGATTCGGCGTCGTGGTCTTCGCCGCCCAGCAGCGCTTCGTAGGCCATTTCGCGCAGGCGCCGGGCCAGTGCCGGATGCAGCGCGTTGCGCTTGTCGAGGATGCGCACCAGACGCAGCACCTCGGGCCAGTTGCGCGCCTGCTGGTTGGCCTTCATCGCCCATTGCAGCGCGTGGATGTGACGCTGGCCGCTGGCATTGAGTTCGGCCACCGCTTCCAGCGCCGCCTCGGGGCGGTGATCGTCCACCAGCAGTTCGGTCAGCGTCATCAGGCGCGCCGTCTTGAGCGTGGTGTCATGCGAGATGCCGGCCAGCCAGGCGTCGCGGCGCGCCGGCTCGCGCATGCGGTGCGCCGCGCGCGCGCCGATCAGCGCTGCCAGGCCCGTGTTCTCGGGCAGGTCGGCGGCGCGCATCGCGGCTTTTTCGGCGTGGCCGAAGCGGCCTTCGAACAGTGCCTTGAGCGCGTCGCGCAAGCCCTTGTTGCCATCGCGCTCGCGGCGGCGCTGGCGGTACGCCGCCACCCGCTGCGGCATGCGCGCCGTCGCGTAGAAGGTGCGCACCAGCACGTACAGCGTGGCGAACAGCAGCATCAGCACCACGACGAACAGATTGAGCGACATGTCGATCCGGTGCGGCGGATAGAACAGCACCACATTGCCCGGATTGAAGCGCGCCGTCACCGCGATGCCGATGGCCGCGGCCATCAGCGTAACCAGCCAGATGAGTAAGCGCATGGTTATTGCTTCGCTTTGTAGTTGCGCACCGCGCCCAGACTCTCGGCCAGCGTCGGCAATTCGATCGTCAGGTCATTCGCCTGCACCTGGCGCAGTGCTGCCTGGGCCGATTGCGTCGTGCGGGCGCGCGTGTCGAAGTACTTGGCCAGCATGGTCTGGGCCGTGGCCAGGTCGTCGCGGAACGTGGCTTCGTTACGCGACAACAGGGCCAGGCGCGCATTGAGCAGGCGCAGCTTGAGGTTTTCGCGGACAAAGAACGACTCGCTCGGCGACAGCATCAGCGCTTCGGGGTCGTCGACGCTGCGCACGCGGATCAGCTGGCGCACGTCGTCCCACATCTCCTGGCTCCACATGCTCCAGGTCTGCAGCAGACGTTGACCCACGCCGAGCGACTCGGGTGGCACGGCCGGCGCGGCAGTTTTGGCAGGCGCTGCTGCGGCCTCGAGCCGGCGCGTCGTGCGCACCGGGGCCACCGGCAGCAACGGCTTTTCATCGGCCAGCATCGGCAGGGTTTCGACCTGGACGATCACGTTGTCGAGGCGCAGTGCGACACCGGCCAGATCGACCGCCGGCAAGGCCTTGAGCCGGTCGATGTCGGCCGCGATTGCGCGGCGGATGGTCAGGAATTGCGGGGCGTTCGAGCTCGAGACTGCGCGGTCGGCATTCTGCAGCGCGATCAGGGCGCCCTGCACATTGCCGGCCAGTTGCAGCTGCTGGCTCGCGGTCGCGAGCACCTGCTCGATTTCGGACAGCGCCCATTCGTCGCGGTTCTGCGACAGGTCCTTGTAGAGCTGCTCGAGCGCGACCTGCTGGCTCTGCGCTTCGCTCTGGCGGCTTTCCAGCACGCCGACCTTGATCTGCAGCTCTTTCGACTGGTCGGCCACGTCGCGCGCGAGCGCCGCCGTCTCGGCATTGACCGCATTGCCCTTCTGCAGGCTGCGCGCCATGTCCTGACGCAGCGAATTGATGCGGCTGTGCGACGAGAACGTCTGCACGGCCAGCAGCACGGCCAGCGCGATGACGGCCAGCGGCAACGGCCGCGCCACGCGATCAAACAGGCCGCGCGCGGCCGGACCGCTCACGCGCGGCGCAGCAGGCGGCACCTGCGTCTCCTCCGGCTTGGCAAGGCTGGGGGCGGGCACGCTCGCCTGGGGTTGGTCTGGGTTGTTCGGCAATTCGTTCATTCTTGTGATTGTAACGCTGCTAATAGGCGTGCATCGCCGGAACCGGTGAGGCGCACGTGTTCCAGGCCCAGATCGCGAGCCGTCTGTGCAATCCGCGCATGGGGCACGATCAGGCGCTGCTGCTGTAATCGCGCCATCAGCGCATCGTCGTCGATGGCTTGCACCAGCCCGGCCAGTCCGCGCAGGGCTTCCGAGCTCGTGATTATCCAGTCGTTTGGCTGCGCCAGCAAGGCGCGCAATCGTGCAGCCAGTTCCGCTGTCAATACTGGCGTCGCGCGGCGGTACGCGGCCACCGGTTCGACCCGGGCGCCGGCGGCGCGCAAGGCGTCGGCCAGCAGCTCGCGACCGCCGTCGCCGCGCACGATCAGCACCCGCTTGCCGGCGTACGAGGCCAGGTCGAGGCGCTGCAGCAGATGCTCGGAATCGCTGTGCGCGCTGTCGACCGGGCTGAAGATCGTGCACACGTCACCCGTCACGCCGTGGCGCGCCAGCGCGGCGCGGCTGCCGTCGCCGACGATCGCCACCGGCACGGCCACGGGCCAGGCGTCGATGTGCGCGAACGCGGCGTCGATGGCATTGGGCGAGACGAACGCCACCAGCGCAAACCGGTCGAGCTCAGCCAGCGCCGCGCGCAGCGGCGCAGCATCGTCGACCGGGCTGATCTCGAGCAGCGGCAGCAGCACGGCCGTGCGGCCACTGGCGGACACCGCCTGGGCCAGTGCATCGGCCTGCGCGCGCGGGCGCGTGACGACGACGACGCGCGCCGTCTCAGGCAGGTCAGGCATCCTGGTTTGCCGCGGCATCGAGACGGCACGCCGCCAGGATCGCATTCGCATCCTGCTGGGCCAGCAACTCGGATACCTGCTCGCCAAGATACTCGGGCTGCTCGACCGGGCCGCTCACTTCGGCGTGCGCGCTGCGCTTGCCGTCCGGCGTGGCGACCATCGCGCGCAGGCGCAGTTGGCCGCCCTGCACGGTGGCGAACGCCGCCAGCGGAATCTGGCAGCTGCCGCCAAAGATGCGCGAGACCTTGCGCTCGGCCAGCACGGCGCTGGCCGTGTCGTCGTGGTTCAGCGGTGCCAGTACGGCGCGCAGGTCGACGCCGTCGCTGCGCGCGCTGCTCAGGATCTCGATCGCCATCGCGCCCTGCCCGGCCGCCGGCAAGCTCATTTCGGGTTCGAGCAAAGCGCGGATGCGCTGCGGCAGGCCGAGGCGCTTGAGGCCCGCGGCGGCCAGGATGATGGCGGCATATTCGCCCCGATCGAGTTTACCCAGCCGCGTATCGAGATTACCGCGCAGCGGCAGGATGACCAGGTGCGGATAGCGCGCCGCAATCAGCGACTGGCGGCGCAGGCTGCTGGTGCCGACGATGGCGCCAGCCGGCAGCGCATCGAGGCTGGCGTAATCGTTTGACACGAACGCGTCGCGCGGGTCTTCGCGTTCGAGCACGGCGGTCAGCTCGAAGCCTTCGGGCAGCTCCATCGGCACGTCCTTGAGCGAGTGCACGGCCAGGTCGGCGCGGCCTTCGGCCATCGCGACTTCGAGCTCCTTGACGAACAGGCCCTTGCCGCCGACGGCCGACAGCGTGCGGTCGAGAATCTGGTCGCCCCGTGTCGTCATGCCGAGAATCTCGACGCGGCACTGTGGATATAATGCGACGAGCCGGTCGCGTACGTGCTCCGCCTGCCACATGGCCAGGCGGCTCTCTCGGGATGCGATAATGAGTTTTGACGGCATCGTTGGCGCCACTGGCGCCGAAGTACCCTGCTGAATAGCTGCTAACACACGAATTCTTTCACTGTCATTGGGCCGATCCGGCCGGTGCCGGTAACCGCTCCCTGCATAAGATCACAAATTTTATCATGGGGGCCTCTTGCAGACCGTGGCCAACCGCCCTCGCACAACGCTTACTTGTGGTCGATATGAACAATCCTGCTCTCCCTGACGTATCCACCGGCGCCGACAAGGACGCGCCGCTCAAAGAAGACATCCGCCTGCTTGGCCGCCTGCTGGGCGACGTATTGCGCGACCAGGAAGGCGCCGAGGTCTTCGACCTGGTCGAAACCATCCGCCAGACCGCCGTGCGCTTCAGGCGCGACGACGATCCCGACGCCAGCAAGGAACTCACGACGATGCTGCACGGGCTCACGCGCGACCAGACTATTTCGGTCGTGCGCGCGTTCTCGTATTTTTCGCACCTGGCCAATATCGCCGAAGACCAGCACCACAACCGCCGTCGCCGCGCGCACCTGCTGGGCGGCTCCGCGCCGCGGGCCGGCAGCATCGGCTACGCGCTGGACAAGCTGGCCAGCGCCGGCATCGGCCGCGACGAGGTGCAGGCATTCTTCAACGAGGCGCTGATTTCGCCCGTACTCACGGCGCACCCGACCGAGGTGCAGCGCAAGAGCATCCTGGACGCCGAACACGATATCGCCCGCCTGCTGGCCGAGCGCGACACGCCGCTCACGCCGCGCGAGCGCCAGCGCAACGAGCAGATGCTGCATGCGCGCATCGCCACGCTGTGGCAGACGCGCATGCTGCGCTACTCGAAGCTGACGGTGGCCGACGAAATTGACAACGCGCTGTCCTACTACCGCATCACGTTCCTGCGCGAACTGCCGGCGCTGTACGACGACATCGAGTTCGAAATTGCCGAACAATACGGGCCTGACGACGGCGCGCAGGATGACGCCCCCAAACCCCACGCGTCCTACCTGCAGATGGGCAGCTGGATCGGCGGCGACCGTGACGGCAACCCGAACGTCAACGCCGACACGATGCGCCACGCGCTGACGCGCCAGTCGACGACGATCCTCGACTTCTATCTCGATGAAGTGCATGCGCTGGGCGCCGAACTGTCGGCCTCCACGCTGCTGGTGGACGTCACGCCGGCGCTGGAGCTGCTGGCCCAGAACTCGCCCGATGCGTCGCCGCACCGCAGCGATGAGCCCTACCGGCGCGCACTGATCGGCATCTATGCACGCCTGGCCGCCACCGCGCGCGAACTGGGCGTGGGCCACATCCTGCGCAAGGAAGTCGGCCACGCCGCGCCGTACCTCGACCCCGAACTGTTTGCAGCCGACCTCGAAACACTGGCTGACTCGCTGCGCCAGAACCACGGCGCCATGCTGACCATGCCGCGCCTGGCCGGCTTGCTGCGCGCGGCGCGCATTTTCGGCTTCCATCTGGCCTCGCTCGACATGCGCCAGAGTTCGGACATCCACGAGCGCGTGCTGGCCGAGCTGCTGGCCCGCGCTGGCGTCGAAGCTGACTACGCCGCGCTTGACGAAGACGCCAAGGTCGCGCTGCTGCTGCGTGAACTCGACAGCGCCCGGCCCCTGATTTCGCCGTGGGATACCTACGGCGAAGAGACGACGTCCGAGCTGGCGATCCTGCGCTGCGCGCGCGAGATCCGCCTGCGCTACGGCCCGCGCGCGATCCGCAACTACATCATCTCGCACACCGAGACGGTGTCCGACCTGCTCGAAGTGCTGCTGCTGCAAAAAGAAACCGGGCTGCTGCGCGCCAGCAGCGCGACGGGCGAAGTGATGGTGATTCCGCTGTTCGAAACCATCCCCGACCTGCAACGCGCGGCGGGCATCATGGATGCGTGGATGGCGCTGCCGTTCGTCGCCAGCGTGATCGCAAAACAGGGCCACCTGCAGGAAGTCATGCTGGGCTACTCCGATTCGAACAAAGACGGGGGCTTCCTCACATCGAACTGGGAGCTGTACCAGGCCGAGCTGAAACTGGTCAATGTGTTCGCGCAGCAGAAGGTCAAGCTGCGCCTGTTCCACGGCCGCGGCGGCACGGTTGGCCGTGGCGGTGGTCCGAGCTACGACGCGATCCGCGCCCAGCCGCCGGGCACCGTCAACGGCCAGATCCGCCTGACCGAACAGGGCGAGATCATCGCGTCCAAGTTTTCGAATGCCGAAATCGGCCGGCGCAACCTGGAGCTGCTGGTCTCGGCCACCCTGGAAGCGAGCCTCACGCCCAACACGGCGAGCGAAGCGCAGACCGGCCGCCTGCACCGCTTCGAGTCGGTGATGGCCGAGCTGTCGAATCGCGCCTACAAGGCCTACCGCGACCTGGTCTACGACACGCCCGGCTTTACCGATTACTTCTTTGCGGCCACGCCGATCGCCGAGATCGCAGAGCTGAACCTGGGTTCGCGCCCTGCTTCGCGCAAGTCGACCCGCCGCATCGAAGACCTGCGCGCGATTCCGTGGGGCTTCTCGTGGGGCCAGTGCCGTCTGTTGCTGCCGGGCTGGTTCGGCTTTGCGTCAGCGGTCCATGGCTGGCTCGGCGAAGGCGAGCGTGAAGTGAAACTGGCCGAGCTGCGAACGATGTTCCAGGAATGGCCGTTCTTTGCCACGCTGCTGTCGAACATGGACATGGTGCTGGCCAAGACCGACCTGCCGATCGCCCGGCGCTATGCCGAACTGGTGGCCGATGTCGAACTGCGCGAGCGGATCTTCAAGCGCATCACGGCCGAACACGCGCTCACGCTGACCATCCTGGAAGACATCACCGGCACGGGCGAGCGCCTGCAGGGCAATCCGCTGCTGGCGCGTTCGATCCAGAACCGCTTTGCCTACCTGGACCCGCTGAATCACCTGCAGGTAGAGCTGATCGGCCGGCACCGGGCACTGGCGCTCGATCCGGCAAGCCAGGTCGATGCACGCGTGCACCGGGGCATCCACCTGTCGATCAACGGCGTTGCGGCCGGTCTGCGCAATACGGGCTAACGGTTTAGGCCAGCTGCAACACGCCGGTCTGCCGGCGCCGTTCCACCGGCGCCAGCTGTACCGGCGCCGCCTGACCCAGCTTGAAATTCCCGACCAGCGCACTGAGGTTGGCGGTCTGCTCCTGCATCGAGGCCGCGGCCGCGGCGGCCTGCTCGACGAGCGCAGCATTCTGCTGCGTGACGGCGTCGATTTCCCCGATCGCGCTATTGACCTGCGCGATGCCCTGTCCCTGCCGCTGGCTGGCAGTCGCAATCTCGGCCACGATATCGGTCACGCGCCGCACGCTGGCCACGATCTCGTCCATCGTGCCCCCGGCCGCCGCAACGAGCGAGATCCCGTTGTCGGCGTGCCGTACCGACTCGTCGATGAGCACCTTGATTTCGCCGGCCGCTGCATTGGCGCGCTGGGCCAGGTTGCGTACCTCGGACGCCACCACGGCAAAACCGCGCCCCTGCTCGCCGGCGCGCGCTGCTTCCACCGCCGCATTGAGCGCCAGGATATTGGTCTGGAACGCGATCGATTCGATCGTGCCGGTGATGTCGACGATACGGCGCGACGACGTGTGGATCGCGCCCATCGTGTCGACCACGCGCGCCACCGCTTCGCCGCCCTTGACGGCCACCTGGGACGCCGATGCCGTCAGCGTGTTGGCCTGCAAGGCGCTGTCGGCATTCTGCTTGACCGTCGCCGCCAGTTCTTCGATCGATGCCGCCGTTTCCTCGAGCGCGCCGGCCTGCTGTTCGGTGCGGCGTGACAGGTCCAGGTTGCCGCTGGCGATTTCACCGGACGCCGTTTCAATGGCGTCGGTGCTGCCGCGCACCTGGCTGACCACCCCGTGCAGATTGGCGCGCATGCGCTGCAGCGCCACCTTCAGGCGCCCGGTTTCGGTCCGGTCGTCGGCGTTGCAGTCGAGCGTTGCGCCAAGGTCGCCGTCGGCGATGCGGCCGGCGAACGCCACCGCTTCCTCAAGCGGGCGCCGGATGGCGCGTGCAGACAGCTGGCCCACGACCACCATCAGCATCACGGAGATCACGGACGCCAGCAGCAGCAGGCGTTCGGAGCGCTCGACCAGTGCGTGGCCGCCAACGCGCGTGGCCTCGGCGCCGGCCCCGATGGTGTCGCTCAGTTCGCCCATGCTCGTTTCGAGCTTGCGGAAATGCCCCATGAAATCCGCCTGTGCCTGGCGCGCCGCGACCGGGTCGGTGAACGCCAGGTCGATCATCCGCGCCACGCTCTTGAGGTAAGCGTCGACGTCGGCGCGCACGGCAGGAATGGCGCTTTGCAGCGCCGCGTCGGGATGCTCCTTGGCCAGCGTGTCGATCAAACCGGCCAGCGTGGCCGCGTGCTGCGCATGGTCGCGCCGGACGTCGGCCTGCTTGCCTGCACCATCCGGTCCGGCAATCAGCGCGGCCAGTACATCGGCGCGCAGAGCGTCGTGCGCCATGTCGGCCTGGAGTTGTTGCTTCAGCGCGTTGCCGTTGACGGTGATGGCGTTCATCGCCGTTTCGAGCGACAGCATTGCGCTATAGGCGATGCAGGCCACCACGGCAGCCAGAAAGACCGCTGCCAGGTTCGATAGAAACAGCCGGTGCCGGATGGTCAGATTCATGGTGGATTCTCCTACAGTTTGAACGATAGCCCGACCGTGAGCGCGGCATCGGGCGTGCGCCGGTTCAGGCCCAGCGCGAGCATGGTGTCGAGCTGGCAGCGGTCCGACAGCAGCCACGCCATGCCCGTATCGAACGTGGCCACGGTGCCGCCGTTGGCGCTGCGGGCGATCTGCGGGGCCGCCACTTCGACGAAGGCGCGCCAGGTCGGCGTCAGCTCCTTGCCCAGCACCACGCCGAAGATCCCGTAGCCGTAGCGCTTGCCATCCTCGGTGCGCTCGCGGCCGATGCCGGGCATCACGCCCAGCGACAGATCGCCCGGCAATTCCCATTCGGCCGCCACGCGCAGCGACGGGCGCACGCCCTGGCCGCGCCAGGCCCGCGATCCGCTGTCCAGGTCGGCATGCAGCAGCACGCCGACCGAAGGCCGGCCCGGCGCTTCGTCCTGCACATGCCACTTCACGCCGAGCGCCGTGTCGGCGTAACCGGCGGACGTGCCCTCACCGCCCGCATGCTGGACCGTACGGCCGTCGGTCTCGAGCCGCAGTTCAAGCACGTCGCCCACGCCGTAGCGCAGCAGCGTCGGCATGCTGTAGGTCCGCGCGCGGACCCCATCGGCCTTGTCCCGCTCGGCCAGCACGCTGGTCTCGATCTGGAACCGGCCACGGCCGACCACATTGCTGGACTCGACGAAATCGGGCCGGTCGGTGACGATCCCGTCATCGCCAGCGACAGCGGACAGCGGGGCCAGCAGCGCGAGGCTGGCGAGACAGGATTTGGCAAGGCGTGGGTATTGGGTGGAAGGCATGTTGCGGTCTTTCAAGGAAGGAAATCAAGGCCTGAAGTGCAGGTCAAGTATTGCAAAAATCGGGGAACGTAGAACATCTGTCCGAATTTATTTCTGTTGTTCAATAAAACGTGTGTATTGACAACCACGGTTTACTTGGGAGAGTGACAAAGAATCGTGTCCGGGGCATATCGATGATTTATTCTGGAAGGTGGCGCGCACATGGCGTCGACTTCACCTGACAGGCCCGCACAAAAAAAGCCGCCCGGTGCGAACCGGGCGGCTTTTTCACGTCGAGACTGCCGACGCTGCATGACGAATTACTGGTTGTGCAAGAAGGTCTTGAGCTTGTCCGAGCGCGACGGCTGACGCAGCTTGCTCATCGCCTTGGCTTCGATCTGGCGAATGCGCTCGCGGGTCACGTCGAACTGCTTGCCCACTTCTTCCAGCGTGTGGTCGTTCGACATTTCGACACCGTAACGCATGCGCAGCACCTTGGCTTCGCGCGGCGTCAGCGAGTCGAGCACTTCCTTGATCACGTTGCGCATCGAGGCGTGCAGCGCGGCGTCCAGCGGGGCCAGCGTGGCGTTGTCTTCGATGAAGTCGCCCAGCTGCGAATCGCCGTCCTCGCCCATCGGCGTTTCCATCGAAATCGGCTCTTTCGCGATCTTCATGATCTCGCGAACCTTGTTCTCTGGCATTTCCATCTTCAGGGCCAGCGTCGGCAGATCCGGCTCGCTGCCCGTTTCCTGCATGATCTGGCGCGAGATGCGGTTCATCTTGTTGATCGTCTCGATCATGTGCACCGGCACGCGGATCGTGCGGGCCATGTCGGCGATCGAACGCGTGATCGCCTGGCGGATCCACCACGTCGCATAAGTCGAGAACTTGTAGCCGCGACGGTATTCGAACTTGTCGACCGCTTTCAGCAGGCCGATATTGCCTTCCTGGATCAGATCCAGGAACTGCAGGCCGCGGTTGATGTATTTCTTGGCAATCGAAATCACCAGGCGCAGGTTGGCCACGGTCATTTCGCGCTTGGCCTGGCGTGCACGCTTCTCGCCCGCCGCCATCTGTTTGTTGATCTTGCGCAGGTCGGCCAGTGGCAGCGCCACGCGCGCCTGCAGGTCGATCATGCGCTGTTGCAGTTCCTTGATCGCCGGCAGGTTACGGCTCAGCACGGCGCTGTACGGATAGGCGCAGTCGACTTCGCGGTCGCCCCATTCCAGATCGGTTTCATTGCCCGGGAAGACCTTGATGAAGTGGGCGCGCGGCATGCCGCAGCGGTTCACGCAGATGTCCAGCACGGCGCGCTCGATCGAACGCACTTCGTCCATCTGGCCGCGCAGCGTGTCGCACAGCTTCTCGACGACCTTGGCGGTAAAACGGATGCCCAGCAGCTCGTACGAGATGACGGCTTGCGCATCTTCGTACGCCGGGGAGCCGTAGCCCTTGTTCTTGAACGCGTGGCCCATCAGGTCGAACTGCTGCTCGATCAGTGCAAATTTCTCGAGCGCGCTTTTCTTCAGTTGCGCGAGCTGTTCGGGCGAGTAGCCGGCAGCGGCGCCGCTGTTGACGTCGCCCTCTTCTTCCTCGACTTCTTCCTCTTCTTCTTCGTCGTCCTCTTCGCTGATCGCAGCGGCGTGGGCGACCGAGGCAGCAGGCGCCGGGGTGTCGTTCATGTCGACGAAGCCATCGACCACGTCGTCGATTTTCAGTTCATCGTTGGCGATCTTGTGCGACAGCGCGATGATTTCCGAAATCGTCGTCGGGCACGCCGAAATTGCCTGGACCATGTCCTTCAGGCCCTGCTCGATGCGCTTGGCGATTTCGATTTCGCCTTCGCGCGTCAGCAGCGACACAGCGCCCATTTCACGCATGTACATGCGCACCGGATCGGTCGTGCGGCCGAAGTCCGAGTCGGCGGTCGACAGCGCGGTCGCGGCGGCCGCTTCCACTTCGTCTTCACTCGTCGGCGTCACGGCCTGGTCCGACAGCAGCATCATTTCGGCTTCCGGCGCGCGCTCGTAGACGGCGATGCCCATGTCGTTGAAGGTCGCGATGATGCCTTCGATCGCTTCCGGATCGATGATGTTTTCCGGCAAATGGTCGTTGATCTCGGCGTGGGTCAGGAAGCCCCGCTCCTTGCCCATGTTGATCAGGTTCTTCAGCTGCTGGCGACGGCGCTCGAGTTCGGTTTCCGAGAAGCCTTCTTCCTTCAGCAGCGCAATGCCCTTGGCCTTGCGCTCACGCACTTTCGATGCGGCCTTCATTTCGGCGCGCTCGACAGCGTTCAGCGCTGCGACTTCGTCGTTTTCCGGCACGAATTCGCTTGGCTTGCGGCCACGGCGGCCAGGCACCTTCACCTGCGGCAGCAGGTAGCCCGACGTGTCGATCGCCGCCAGCGCAGCGGCGTCGGTGGTCTTGCTGACGGTGCCGACGGCATTGGTCTGGGCAACTGGCACCGAAGCCGGGCTGGCATCAACGCGGCGCGCGGTGCGGGTGCGCACGACTTTCGGCGCTTCCTCGGCCACCGCGGCAGGCTCGGTAATGGTAGGGGCCACGGCCTCGGCTGGTGCAGCTTCGGCAGCGACGTCGCTTTCCGACTCGGCGTTTTTCAGTGCTGCCAGACGGCCGCGCTTGCGCACGATGACCGGTGGCGCGGCTGGCTTGGCCTGCGTTGGCATGTAGTCGTCGGCGGGATCGTGCGCGTCAAGCGCGTCGGGCGCAGCGGCTGCGTTGTCGGCTGCAGTAGCGACAGGCTCAGGTGCGCTGACCTCGACGGGCGCGGCAGCTTCCACTGGCGCGGCGGCCACTGGCGCCACTGCTGCAGGTGCGGCTTCAGCGACGGCTGGGGCGGCAACCGGCTCGGCTGCGGGGCCACCGGCGGCCAGGATCGCGTCGGCCTGGGCTTTGAGCGTCGCCAGGCGCGAACGGGTCTTGACCACCGTGACCTTGGCCGCCGCTTCCGTTTCGAGGAAGTAGGAAGTGGCGGTTTTAGGCACTGCCAGCGGGGCCGATGCCTTGGCCGGGGCTTTTTTCGCTGTCAGTGTCAATGTCTTGGCGGTGTTTTTCATAGCTTAAAACTCTCCAGTCGAGGCGAGTAGCGCGCCTGCGAAGTCAATAATCCAGCGGGCCCCGCGTACGGGACCTGGGAATGGGGAACGGAAGTGGCCCTACCTTAGGGCGGACATGCCAGACTTCAAGCTCGACCTGCCCTTCGGTGCGCGCGCCGGCGTAATATCGGGGCTGCGGGCAGGTGGCGTTGGTCGCTGTTCAAAGTCGTGCTGTGCATGTCGGAACGAAAAAAAGCCCGCTAACACGGGCTTGCATCTATTTTTCTAGAAGAATAGGAGATGGGGCCATTACGCCCCAATGCAAGTTTTGGTGATCATTGCTCGATCCGGTGAGGGATCTGCACGTGTCACCGGGTGCATTGCCCCGGCATGATGACCTTCTTGCTGGTCTGCGCCGGCGCAAGCCGGACTCAAGGCAAGAGGCGGATCATACACGATTTCGCGTTTCAATGCTTCATCACAGTGCGTCTTTCTCAACATTTATTAGTGGAACTAGTACAATGCGGCTTTTAGCGCCGTGCTATCCTTCGCAATCCTGTTCTTACCATGAAGTCAATGAATACCAATACCCCTGCAGAGTCCGTCGACACCACCGCCGCGCCAGCCACCCCGGATGCACAGCAGCCAACGCAGTCGCCAGCCGAGCCGGCAGCGCCAGCAGCCCCGGCTGCCGCACCTGCTGCGGCCCCGGCATCAGGCCAGTCGGCGCGCTCGCTGCTCAAGCAACTCCAGCAGGAGTATCCCGCCTTCCGTGACTGCCTGCCGCTGTCGATCGGTATCGACAAGCAGTTGCAGGCACGCATGCCGGGTCTGGACAAGAAAACGATGCGCGCCGCCCTCGGCATCCACACCGGCTCGATGCGCTACCTGCGCGCGATGGAAAAAGCCAAGGTCCGCTACGACCTCGATGGCACCGCCGGCGCCGAAGTGCCTGAAGCGCACCGCCTGCACGCCAAAGAGCAGCTGCAGCAGCGCTTCAAGAAAGAAGCCGATCGCAAGAAGGCCGAGCGCGACGCCGCACTCGAAGAAGAAAACAACCGCAAGCGCCAGGAAAAGCTGCAGGCGCTGGCGTCCAAGTTCTCGAAGACTTGAATTCGGGCGACGCCTTGAAGGACGTGGTGGCAGATGGCCTGCAAGCTGGTCTGCCACCCGAGCTGCCCGCCTACATCGGCATCGACCCTGCCCATGTGCGGCTGGTACGGTCCGACGCCGACGCGCAGCAGGCGCTGGCGGCGCTGCTCGCGGCCGACGTCATCGGCTTCGACACCGAATCCAAGCCAACGTTCGCCAAGGGCGAAGTCTCGACCGGGCCGCACTTGGTGCAGCTGGCCACCGACGAGTTCGCTTTTCTGTTCCAGACCGCCACGCCGGCTGGCAACGCCCTCGCCTTCACCGTGCTGGAACCGGTGCTGGCCTCTGGCAGCATCCTCAAGGTGGGTTTCGGCCTGGGTGACGACGTCAAGCGGCTGAAGTCCAAGTTCGGCATCGAGCTGCGCCACGTGCTCGATCTGTCGACGGCGCTGCGCCGGCGCGGTGAAAAGAATCCGCTGGGCGCAAAGAGCGCCGTGGAACGCTTCTTCGGCCAGCGCCTGCAAAAATCCAAGCGCATCACGACCACCAACTGGTCGCTGCCACACCTGTCGGACAAGCAGCTGCAGTACGCGGCCGACGATGCGCATGCGGCGCTGCGGATCTACCGGCGCTGGAAGACCGAAATCCCGGCAGTGTAAATCCCGCGCGGCGTTCAATATTCGCGCTATCATCGTCAGCGTCCATGCTGCCGGTGAATCCATGCCATCTCGACGCTTCCGTTGGCCCGCTGCCGCGCTTCTCTGCACGATAGCGCTCGTGGCCAACGCCGCGCCCCAACCCGTTCCCGACACCCTCACCCAGCGCCTGCTCGCCTGCGCCACCTGCCACGCGCGCGTCGATGCGCGCGGCAATCCCGTCAACGACAGCTTCTATCCGCGCATCGGCGGCAAGCCGGCCGGCTACCTGTACCACCAGCTGCGCAACTTCCAGGACGGTCGGCGCCACTATCCCGTGATGACGTACCTCACCGAGCACCTGCCCGACGCCTACCTGCGCGAAATCGCCGCGCACTTTGCCGCGCAAGCGCCGACCGTGCTGCCGCCCACGCCGGTCAACCTGTCGCCCGCGCAGCGTTACCGGGGCCGGCAACTGGTGCACGAGGGCGACCCGGGACGTGGCATCCCGGCCTGCATCGCCTGCCACGGCACGCGCCTGACCGGCGTGCAGCCCGCGATCCCGGGCCTGCTTGGCCTGCCGCGCGATTACATCAACGCGCAGTTCGGCGCCTGGCGCAACGGCGTGCGGCGCGCCCATGCACCCGATTGCATGGGCCAGGTGGCCGCGCGCCTGTCGCCCGACGATGTCGCCGCCGTCTCGGGCTGGCTGGCAGCGCAGCCAATGCCGGCCGACCCAAAGCCCGCTGATGCCATCGCACGGCCGCTGCCCATACTCTGCGGTAGCGCGCCATGATGAAGACCGTGCGCATCGTCCTGCTGGCGGTGGTCGCCGCCGTCGGCGTCGCAATCGCCCTGGCATGGCCACGCGCCGACTTCGTGCCGGCCAGTTCGCCCGCCGCCTGGGCATCCACGCCCGCCAACATCGCGCGCGGCGCGTATCTGGCGCGGGCCGGCGACTGCATCGCCTGCCACACGGCGCGTGGCGGCGTGGCGTATGCGGGCGGCCGTCCGCTCGATACGCCATTCGGCCGCTTTTACGGCCCGAACCTCACGCCCGACCGTGACACCGGCATCGGCGCCTGGAGCGCCGACGACTTCTGGAATGCGCTGCACAATGGCATCGCACCGAGCGGCCGCCTGCTGTATCCGGCCTTCCCGTACACGAACTACACGAAGGTCACGCGCGCCGATGCGGATGCCCTGTTTGCGTACTTTCGCAGCCTGCCGCCGCAGCGCCAGGCGAACCGGCCGCACGATATCCGCTTCCCGTACGACCAGCAGGCGTTACTGGCCGGCTGGCGCCTGCTGTACTTCCGGCCTGCCCAATATGCCGCGCAACCGGCGCGCAGCGCCAGCTGGAACCGGGGCGCCTACCTCGTCGAAGGCCTGGGCCACTGCAGCGCCTGCCACAGCACGCGCAACAGCCTGGGCGCGGCGGATGGCGCGCTGGCTGGCGGCATAATCCCGACCCTCGGCTGGTACGCGCCGTCGCTCACCGCCAACCACGAGGCGGGTCTGGGTGACTGGCGCGAGGCGGATATCGTGGCGTTGCTGGGTACCGGCATCTCGCCGCGCGGCGCGGCGACCGGCCCGATGGCCGAAGTGGTGGCGCGCAGCCTGCAATATCTGACGCCCGACGATCTGGGCGCAATGGCGGGCTACCTGAAGTCGCTTGCCGCCACGCCTGAGGGTGCGCAGCCTGCATCGGCGGCGGCGCCGGCCGCTGAACAAGTGCTGGCCGAAGGTGGCCGGATCTACGGGGCGCAGTGCGCGGCATGTCATGGCGACGATGGCAAGGGACGCATGCCGGTCTACCCGCCGCTGGCCGGCAACCGCGCCGTGACCATGACGCCGGCCGTGAACGCGATCCGGATGACGGTCAACGGCGGCTTCCCGCCCGGCACGCGCGGCAATCCGCGGCCATACGGGATGCCGCCGTTCGGGCATGAACTCGACGATGCGCAGGTGGCGGCGGTGCTGACCTGGATCCGGGCCAGCTGGGGCAATGCCGGCGCGCCGGTGACGGCGACCGAGGTCAATCGTTATCGGGCGGTGTCGCTCGACTGAGTCGCTGAACTGAGTCGCGGGCGACTCACACCATATCGGCAAACGCCACGCGATCGGTGGTGGCATTGCGTGCATCTTCCAGACGCACCTTGTGCGACGCCAGCAAGCCTTCGAGCGACGCATTCATCGTGTGGCAACCGGCATCGATGCCCCGATTCATGTGCGCGCGGATGCTGCCCAGGTCCCCTGCTTCGAGCATGCGCACGACGGCCGGACTCGGGGTCAGGCATTCGGTGGCGAGGTGATAGCGGTTGCCCTCCACCGATGGCAGCAGCGCCTGGCATAGCACACCGCGCAGCGCGTGGGCCAGCGCTTGCGCCTGGGCGTCCGTGTTGCCCAGCAGGCGCAGCATCTTTTGCAGGCCCAGCTCGGTCGAGCGCGCATGCAGCGACGCCAGCACCAGCGGGCCGGATTCGGCCAGCGCCAGCGCTTCCTGCGCCGTCTCGGCGTCGCGGATCTCGCCGATGACGATCACGTCCGGCCGCTCGCGCAGCGCATCCAGGGCGCCCAGGTAATAACTGTCGACGTCGCCGTCCTCGCCCACTTCGCGCTGTGTGATGATGCACTTGCGCTGCGGGATCAGCGTTTCGACCGGGTCCTCGATGGTGATGATGTGGCCCGAGCGGTGGCGGTTGATCTCGTCGAGGATCGACGCGATCGTCGTCGACTTGCCCTGGCAGGTGTCGCCGATGATCAGGACCAGCCCACTGGTCAGGCTCGCGAATTCGCGCTCGTCGTCCCACAGGCCCAGGTCGGCCAGCGGGATCGGCTCTTTCGGAAAACGGCGGATCACGCAGCCGATTCGCTTGCCGCCCTGGAAGCGGAAGCAGTTGGCGCGGATGCGCGCCGTGTGCAGGTCAATCGAGCGGTCGAACGCGCGCGAGGCGATGCGCTGCGTCCAGTTCGGTTCGATGACATCGAAGAATTCTTCCAGCTCTTCCTTCGTGATCGGCGAATCGGTCACCGCCACCAGGCCCTTCGGCTGGCGCAGCATCAAGGGGCTGTTCTGGTGGATGATGATGTCCGAAAACACCAGCTTCGAGTTCAGCAGATGCAGAATCTGCTGGACCAGCGTTTCGAATACCGGATGGTCTTCGTTCTCGATATACGACAGGGTGGGAATCTGCGAGGACTGGTGATGTTCCATCTGGCCGATGCTGGTAAAAGATCAAGTGTCGACCATTATAGAACCCAAATATTGCAGAAAAGAAAAAAATCTTCAGCGTGACATACTAGCAACAATGCGCTCGCCGAACACCGTGATCGTCACCCCGAGCACGACCACCAGCGCACCAGCAATGCGCACGCCGGACACCTTGCGCGTTGCCATATTGATCAGGCCAAAATGGTCGATGGCCATCGAGCTGAGCAACTGGCCAGCAATCACCAGCACGATCAGGCTGAGCAGCCCGATGCGCGGTGCCAGGAACACGGTCCCGAACACGAATGCTGCGCCCAGAAAGCCACCCAGGAATTTCCAGGCCGGCTGCGACGGCAACGCTGCCAGCGTCGCGCCCAAGCCACCGACGCCGCTCTTGGCCAGCGCCACCGCCAGCAGCACCGCCGTGCCGCAGGTGAACGACACCAGTGCCGCCATCATCGAATTGGCCCCGATCGAATGGGCCAGCTGGCTGTTGATCGCCGCCTGCACCGACATGGCCATGCCCACACAGAAGGCCATCGCCAATAAAATCACGTTCATCGCACTACTCCGTTGCAAAAAGCGCACTATCTTAGTGCATCTTGCGTGGGCGTGCTGGATAGTCGGAGCGCGCGGCTTAATCCGTACAGTTGCATTTCACACCACGGCGCGCGCAGTCTGTCGCAAACGGCTCGGCAGCAGGGGACTGTCCTGCCAGGATGTGCAGCATTCCCACCGCCTTTCAAGGAGCCCCACCATGTCGCGTCACGCCTATTCCATCCCTGCCCTGCGCGCCCTGATGCTCGCCGCCGCCCTCGCCTGCAGCGTCGCGCCCCCTGCGGCCATGGCCTGGCCATTCGGCAGCGAACAAGTCGAAGGCAATGGCAACGTCACGCGCCAGGCGCGCAAGGTCGAGTCGTTCAATGGCATCGCACTGGGCCTGCCGGGCCGGCTGGAACTGCGTAATGGCAACGTCGGCAGTGTCGACAGCGTCACGGTTGAAACCGACGACAATCTGCAAGCCCTGGTCGAGACGCGCGTCGAAGACGGCATGCTGCGCATCCGTCCCGCCAAGCGCAACCTGAACCTGCGCACCCGCAACCTCAAGATTGTCGTGACGGCGCGCCAGATCGAGCGCCTGTCGCTGGGCGGCTCGGGCACCATCGATGCGGATGTCCTGCGCGCCAAGCGCCTGGATCTCGACGTCGGCGGCTCGGGCAAGATCCAGATCGGGCGGCTGGAGGCCGAGACGGTCTCCGCCAGCGTGGCCGGCAGCGGCGATCTGCGCGCCGATGGCGGCGCGGTACGCGAACTGTCGGTGTCGATCGGCGGTTCAGGCGATGTCGACCTGGGCAAGATCGCCGCCGATTCGGCGCGCGTGAGCATCGCCGGATCCGGCGACGCGACGGTGTGGGCAAAGAATGACCTGCGCGCGAGCATCGCCGGGTCGGGCGATGTCGGCTATTACGGCGATCCGAAGGTGAGCCGCAGCGTGGCGGGCTCGGGAGAAGTGCGGCGCATCGGCAACGCGCCGCGCTGATGGTGCAGACGCCGCTACGCTCAGCGGCTCAGTGGCTCAGTGACCGGCGTGGCCCGCGTGCGCATCCTGCGCTGCCGGCCTGCCACTGTGCGTCAGCGGCATGACGGGCAGCGACACTTTCACTTCCTGACGCTTGGCGGCGGCGTCCTGCACCACCAGGGTCAGCTCGACGTTCTCGCCTTCTTTCAGCTGGCGCTTCAGGTCCAGCAGCATCACGTGGTAGCCACCCGACGCCAGCACGATCGGCTTGCCGGCCGGCAGATCGATGCCCTTCACCTGACGCATGCGCATCACCTGGCCTTCCATCGCCATTTCGTGGATCTCGGCCCGGCCGGCGACCGGCGTGCGCACTTCGAGCAGGCGTGCCGGCGTGGCCGATTGCAGCTGCATGAACGCGCCCGTGCTTTTCTGGGCCGGCACGGTGGCGCGCACCCAGGGTTCGGTGACGGTGACCTGGGCCAGCGCGGAGACGGAAAACAGGCCCGCGGCAAGCGCGGCGATCAGGTGACGGGTCATGGCAATCCTTGGCTAGTTGAAGTCAGTGAAAAATACAATCTTACACTGCGCCGCGCAAGGCTTCACGCTCGACCAGCACCGTGTCGGTACCATCGGTCAGCCACACCTGGCCATCCTGGATCGTGCATTGCAGCGCCATCGAGCGCGATGCCATTTTCTCGAGCTGAGCACTGATCTCGGCCGGGATGTTGATCACGCTGACGTTTTTCGCGCGCTCGATCTTGTTGGCGATGCCCTTGAACCAGATGCTGCTCGTTGCGCTGTAGCTGTAGACGATTACTTTCTCGGCGCGGCCGGCTGCTTTCAGCAGGCGCTTTTCGTCGGGCTGGCCCACTTCGATCCACAGGTCGATGGCGCCGGTGAGGTCCTTGAGCCACAGGGCCGGCTCGTCGACGTCGAACAGGTCTTTCGTAAACGCCAGCGCCGGATCGGCGTGCAGCGCGTAGGCCAGCACGCGGATCATCACGCGCTCTTCGGTCTCGGACGGATGCCGGGCGATCGTCAGGCTGTGTTCCTGGTAATAGTTGCGGTCCATGTCGGCAATCGACAGGTCAGCCTTGTAGATGGTCGCTTTGATAGCCATTGGTGCGGTGCTTTGAACGGATTGATCGGTAGAGGAACCCGCTATTGTCGCATGCGCAGCGCGCGCCGGGCGACGGCGCGGTATAGACTTCCTGGCACAGATCATCCAACCAGCCAGGGAGACCCGCATGACCGACACCTTTCTACCCAATCAGCAATTCCTGCTCGCTGCCCGCCCGGTCGGGCTGCCGCAGGCCCACGACTGGCAACTGCACGAACAGCCGGTGCCGGCGCCCGCCGAGGGCGAGATCGTGGTCAAAATGCTGTACCTCTCGCTCGACCCGGCCATGCGCGGCTGGATGAACGAAGGCAAATCGTATATCCGCCCGGTCGCCATCGGCGAAGTCATGCGCGCCGGCGGGCTGGGCGTCGTGGTGGCGTCGCGCTCGCCGCGCTTTGCGGTGGGCGACCATGTCGCCGGCGGCACCGGCGTGCAGCGCTACTGGTCCGGCCCGGCCGATGACAAGAACGCCGGCTTCGTCAAAATCGATCCACGCATCGGCAACCTTACTGCGTGGCTCAACCTGCTCGGCATGCCTGGCATGACGGCGTACTTCGGCCTGCGCGACGTGGGCCAGGCCAAGGCTGGCGACACGGTCGTGGTCTCGGGCGCGGCCGGCGCCGTCGGCATGACCGTGGGCCAGGTCGCCAAGCGCATGGGCTGCCGTGTGGTCGGCATTGCGGGCGGGGCCGAGAAATGCCGCTTCGTCATCGAGCAACTGGGCTTTGATGCCTGCATCGACTACAAGGCGGGCGGCCTGCATGCGGCGCTCAAGCAGCATTGCCCTCAGGGCGTGGACGTCTATTTCGACAATGTCGGCGGCGACATCCTCGACGCCGTCCTCACGCGCATCAACATGAAGGCGCGGATCGTGATCTGCGGGGCGATTTCGCAATACAACGCCACCGCGCCCGTCAAGGGCCCGGCGAACTACCTGGCGTTGCTGGTGAACCGCGCGCGGATGGAAGGCATGGTGGTGTTCGACTATGCCTCGCGCTACCACGAGGCCGTGGCCGAACTGGGCGCATGGCTGGCGGCGGGCGAGATCGCCAGTCACGAGCACGTGGTCGACGGCTTCGAGCAATTCCCGCAGGCGCTCCTGATGCTGTTTGAAGGGCGCAATCTGGGCAAGCTGGTACTCAAGGTGGCCGACGCCTAGTCGCACCGATACCGTCTCTGGCCGCGCTCTGGCGTGAAAACGGCGGAACTAACGCTCACCACGTTTCTCTAAACACGAGAGCGCAACCTGTGTGCGCTCGTGGCATCGGGCACGACCTCTTCCACTGACAGCCCCACGGGCACAAGGAGATCGACATGGCGACGAGCAAAGAGAACGGCAGAAAAGAGACGGCGACCGGCAGTGCCCAGAAGAGCGGGCAACCGGCCAAGCGGGGTTTCGCGGCAATGGACCAGAACCAGCAACGTGAAATCGCCAGCAAGGGTGGCCAGGCGGCGCATCAAAAAGGGACGGCGCACGAATTCGATTCCGAAGAAGCGCGCCGCGCCGGCCAGAAAGGCGGCGAAGCCGTTAGCCGCAACCGCGCGCACATGGCCGACATCGGCCGCAAGGGTGGCGAAAGCCGGCAGTCGGCGCAGCGCGCGGCGGCAGCGGCCATGGCCGACAAAGGCAATCGCCAGAGCAGCAAGGACAGCTAGGGAAGCACTGATTTATTCTGGGGGATGGAATTGGCTTTGAAAAAGTCAGCATGCAAGGCGCAAAATCGAAGCAATAGCGGGCTATTGCGAGAATTTGCAACGCCGCAGGGTGGCTCTTTTCAGCGCCAAGTCCGCCGCCATGAATTAATCAGTGCTTCCCTGGCCCTGGCAGCGTCGTTCCCAGATGGTGCGGGAACGACGCTTTTCTGCGGCGTCGGCTGTATCGGCTGCCCCGGTCGCAGTTGGCTGCTCTGTTGGCTGCTCTATTACCCGCCAGGCAGGGTGCCACCCCCTGTGGTACATTGCCCGGCTTATGCACACCCTGAAATACCTGACAGCCTACCCCGAGCAACTGCGCACGCAGGTCAGCGGCCTGATCGCGCAAGACCGTCTTGGCGACACGCTGCGCCAGCGCTATCCGGCGCCGCACGGCATCCGCACCGACCGCGCCCTGTACGACTACGTCCAGGACCTGAAGGACGAATACCTGCGCCAGGCGGCGCCGGTCTCGAAGGTCGCCTTCGACAGCAAGATCCAGGTGGTCCAGCATGCACTGGGCCTGCACACGGCCATCTCGCGCGTCCAGGGCGGACGCCTCAAGGCCAAGCACGAGATTCGCATCGCCAGCCTGTTCCGTGATGCGCCGCTGCCATTCCTGCGCATGATTGCCGTGCACGAACTGGCGCACCTGAAAGAAAAAGAACACGACAAGGCGTTCTACAAGCTGTGCTGCTGGATGGAGCCGGCCTATCACCAGCTGGAATTCGATGTGCGGCTGTATCTGACGTGGCTCGATCTGGCGGGCGCACGCCTGTGGAACGCCGAACCGGCACCGCTTCCGCGTTGATGTTACCATGTGCAACTGTCGTTGCGCATACGCAACAAAAACGATCATCAGTTGCTTGTCTTGTCGTGCTCCGCTCGACTTTACAGGGGCGCTTCGCTAGAGTCGTCAGGTTCTGGCCCGGCGTCACCCGACACCGCTCAGGCCCATGGCGCCAACATCACATCACATGCTTTCGCACTATTTTCCCGGCACGCTATTGCCTGCCGCATTTGCCACTTGTGTGCTCGCCTGCACGCCGTTGTATGCACAGGCGCAGACACAAGGACAGGCACAGGCCGCCGACCCGGCGCCTGACACCGCCGCAGGTCCCACGTGGAAGCTGTCCGGCTTCGGCACGCTTGGCGTGGTCCATTCGAACAACCGCGAGGCCGATTTCAGCTCGTCCATCCTGCGTGCCAGCGGCGCCGGCGTATCAGGCTCGTGGAGCCCGGACGTCGATAGCCGCCTCGGCGCCCAGCTCGACGTCAGCCAGGGCGCCTGGTCAGGCGTGCTGCAGGTAATCAGTGAGCAGCGCCTGAATGGCAGTTACCATCCGCGCGTCGAGTGGGCCAATATCAAGTACCAGATGACGCCCGACCTTGCCGTGCGCGTCGGTCGCATCGCACTGCCCGTCTTTCTTGGCGCCGAATCGCGCAAGGTCGGCTACACCATTCCATGGGTCCGCACGCCGGTCGAAGTCTATGGCGCATTGCCGATTTCAAGCAGCGACGGGGTCGACGCGACCTGGCGCTGGAACGCCGGCGCCGTGCGCCATGCAACGCAGGTGTTTTCGGGTAGCACCGACCAGGATCTGGGCTACGGCCTGCAAATCGACGCCGAAAACATCCTGGGCCTGTCGCACAGCATCGACTACGGCCCCCTGACGGTACGCCTGTCGGCCGCGCGCGCGCGCCTGAACACCGACATCGCCGCCGACCTGTTCGCGGGCCTGCGCATGTTCGGCCCGCAGGGCCAGATGCTGGCCGAGCGCTACGCCATCGTCAACAAGCGCGTGTCGATGATCAGCGCGGGCGCCAGCTATGACCCCGGCGCCTGGTTCGTCACCGCCGAAACGGGACGTACCCGCACCGACTCCCTGCTCGGCGGCGGCACGTCGGTGTATGTCGGCGCCGGCTGGCGCCAGGGCGCTTTCACGCCCTACATCGGCTATGCGCAGATCCGCGCCGATGTGGCCACGTCCGACCCCGGCCTGTCACTGCAAGGCCTGCCCCCGCCGGTTGCCGCCGGCGCCGCCCAGATCAATGGCGCGCTGAACACGCTGCTGGCGACGATTCCGATCCAGACCACCTGGAGCACCGGCGTGCGCTGGGACGTCGCCGCCGACATCGCCCTCAAGCTGCAGTTCGAGAGCGTGCGGCCGCGCGGCGGCTCGCGCGGCACCCTGATCAATTCCACGCCTGCGTTTCGTTCGGACCGCACGACTAACGTGACCAGCATTGCGCTGGACTTTGTCTTTTGACGCCGATGAAAACACGCCTCGGTACCTATTCCCGCCACCTGCTGGCCCTGTGCACACTGTGCTTCGTCGCCACGAGCGCGTCGGCCGAACTGGTCGTCATCGTCTCCAGCCGCAACCCGAACCCGGTCCTCAACGCCGAGCAGGTCAGCGCCATCTTCCTCGGCCAGACGGGCCGCTTCCCGGATGGCGCGGCCGCCGTCGCCATCGACCAGGGTCTGGGCGCGGCGCAGCGCGACCTGTTCTATCGCCAGCTCACTGGCAAGACCCCGGCACTGCTCAAGGCCCACTGGTCCAAGATGGTGTTCACCGGCCGTGGCCAGCCGCCGCGCGAAGCGGCGAGCGACGCTGCCGTGCGCCGCATGGTGGCCGACAACCCGTCGATGATCGGCTATATCGAGCGCGCCGCGCTCGACCCGTCCGTGCGCCCGGTGCTGGTGCTGCAGTGAGCACGCCATGAACATGCTCGCGCGTCCCAGCGGGCCGTCGCTCACGGGCGACACCGAGTCGCCGGCAGGCGCGCCGCGCACGCGCGGCCTGCTGGCGCGCTGGCTTGGCCTGGCGCTCGAGACGCACATCTCGCTGCCGCTGTTCGCGCTGGCGCTGCTGGGCGCCATGTGGTTCGGCACGCTGCACGTGATCGAATCGGAGCGCCGCGCCGCCGTCCTGGCTACGCGCGACGCGACCCAGGAACTGCTCGACACCTATGAGGCGCAACTGGCGCGCAGCCTGAGCGCGATCGACCAGACCCTGCGCGTGCTGAAGTACGCGGTCGAGCAGAATGGCCCGACCGGCGCCCTGCCCGCCCTCGAAGCCAAGGGCCTGCTGCCGCCCGGCCTCGTGTTCCAGGTCGAGATCAGCGACGCCAGCGGACACATCGTCGCCAGCAATCCCGCGTCGAAGCGGCATGACCTGGCACGCACCGCTTGGTTCGAATTTCATCGCCAGACCAGCGACGACGTGCCGTTCGTCAGCCTGACCAGCCTGAGCGAGTACTCAAGGGAACCGACCGTCCACTTTTCGCGCCGCATCAACGATGCGGCCGGGCGCTTCTCCGGCGTGGCCGTCGTTGCCCTCGACCCGGCCTATTTCACCAGCGGCTACGAACGCTCGCGCCAGGGCGATCGCGGCCTGCTCGGTATGGCAGGTACCGACGGCATGCTGCGCGCGCTGCGCGTGGGCGAAACGGTCTCGTGGGGCCAGCGCTTCGTGCCGGGCGCAAACGGCGGCGTCGCGGCCGGCACGACCGCGCGCGGCGCACCGGTGCTCGAATCCGAGGCACGCACTGTCGCCAGCCGGCCGATGAACAGCTTCCCGCTGGTCGCGGTAGCTGGCTTGTCCGAAGCCGAACAGATGGCCGATTTCTATCAGGGCCGGCGCGCCTGGCTGCTTGGCGCGGGCGCGGCCAGCGCGCTCTTGATTGCCGTCGTGATCCTGGTGAGCGCGTGGTCGTGGCAGCTGGCCAAGGCGCGCCGGCGCGAACGGCTGGCGCAGGAAACCTACGCCGCTGCATCCGAAGCCAGCCCCGACGCTTTCTTCGTGTTGCGCACCGTGTTCGGTCCGCGCGGCGAGGTGCGTGATTTCGTGGTTGCCACCACCAACAGCCGCGCCGAACGCTTCACCAGCCTGACCAAGCAGCAGATGGCAGCCAAGCCGATCTCGGGCCTGCTGCCGCCGTCGATCAGTCAATCCGTCTTCGACGACCTGTCGGCGGTGGCGCGCGACGGCATTGCGCGCGAAACCGAATGGCAGGCGCAGACCCTGCCCCAGCCCGGCGTCTGGCTGCACCGCCAGGCGGTGGCGGTCGAGGATGGCGTCGTCGTGATCGTGCGCGACATCACCGAGCGCAAGATGGGCGAGCAGCGCATCCGCCATCTGGCGCACCATGACGACCTGACCGGCCTGCCCAACCGCAGCCTGCTGCGCGAGCGCCTGGGCCAGGCGATTGTCACTGCCGCCGAAGCAGGCCGCGCGGTTGGCCTCGCGTTCATCGACCTCGATGGCTTCAAGCTGGTCAACGACACGCTGGGCCACAACGCCGGCGACGAACTGCTGAAGGTGGTCGGCGCGCGCATGCATCGCTGCCTGCGCAGCGACGATACGCTGGCGCGCTTTGGCGGCGACGAATTCGTGATCCTGCTGCCGGACCTCGCGGGCGACCCGATGGCGATCGCACCGCTGCTCGAACGCGTGCGCGAAGCCGTCACCGAGCCGGTGCTGGTCGAGGGGCAGGAAGTGCAAGTGAGCTGCAGCGTCGGCGTGACGTTCTACCCGCGCGACGGCGCCAGCGCCAACGCCCTGATGATGCACGCCGACGTGGCCATGTACCGCGCCAAGGAACTGGGCAGCAACAACGTGCAGTACTACGTCAGCGAAATGAACGAGAGCGTCGACGAAAAGCTCGTGCTGCTCGAAGGCCTGCGCGCAGCGATCGACACCTGCGCCGAAGACTACCCGGGCCCGTGCCAGTTCCAGCTGCTGTACCAGCCGAAGGTCGATCTGCGCACGAATTGCCTGTTCGGCGTCGAGGCGCTGATTCGCTGGCACCATCCCGAGCAGGGCCTGGTCTCGCCGCTGCGCTTCATCGGCCTCGCCGAAGAGAGTGGCCTGATCGTGCCGATCGGCGACTGGGTGCTGCGCACCGCCTGCGCCCAGGCCCAGGCCTGGCGCACGGCCGGCCTGCCCCCGGTCAGCGTGTCGGTCAATGTCTCGGCGCGCCAGTTCGAAGACAAGCGCCTCGTCGAACGCGTCGCCGATGCCCTGCGCGCCAGCGGCCTGCCGGCCGACGGCCTCGAAGTCGAGGTCACCGAAAGTCTGATCATGCGCGACCTGGGCCGCTCGATCGACAAGATGCGCGAACTCGAAGCGATGGGCGTGGCGCTGTCGATCGACGACTTCGGCACGGGCTATTCGAGCCTGTCGGCGCTGAAATCGTTCCCGATCAGCCGCCTCAAGATCGACAAGTCCTTTGTCGCCGACCTGGCCGACTCGCCCGACGACCAGGCGATCGCGATGGCCGTGATCTCGCTGGGCCACAAGCTCGACCTGCGCGTGATTGCCGAAGGCGTCGAGACCGAACAGCAGCGCGACTTCCTGCGTGCCAACGACTGCGACGAAATGCAGGGTTACCTGTTCAGCCGGCCGCTCCCGGCGAGCGACATCGCACGCCTGCTCGCAGGCAGCGCAGGAGATGCCCATGACCCCTGCGCCGAGTAGCACCGATAGCAAGTGGATGACCGCCGCGCCGGCCCATACGGCGCCCATGCTGCGCCGCATGCGCAACTACTGGATCGCCACTGCCATGCTGTATCTGGCTACCATGGGCCTGCTGGCGGCGCAGGTCGGAGCCGGCTACACACCGCGCGGCCCCGCGCTGTTGCTGAGCGTCGTCGCCGCATGCGGCACGCTCGCGTTCTACGCCCTGATCCATTTCAGCGCGCGACTGAAGATCGCGCCCGACATGCTCGCTGCGCTGCAATCGCTGTTCGCGATCGGCTGCACCATTGCGGGCTATGCGATCGCCGGCCCGCTGCGCTCCTCGCTCCTGAGCATGCTGGTGGTGGCCATCGCCTTCTGCACGTTCGCCATGCATCCGCGCCGCGCACTGCTGCTGGCCGGCGCCGCACTGGCCGGCATGGCCTGCATCATGTGGTATTTGCAGGCAATCGATCCGCTGGGCCATCCGCCCGCCGTCGAGGCGATGAGCTTCGGCTACCTGGCGGCGGCCTTGCTGGCGACGACACTGCTGGCCAGCGAAATGACCAAGCTGCGCCGGCGCATGAAGGCCAGCAAGCAGGAGCTGCTTGCGGCCCTCGAGACCATCCGCCTGCTTGCCACCGTCGACGAACTGACGTCGCTGGCCAACCGCCGCCACATGAACGAGTTGCTGGGCGCCGAGGAGCGGCGCTCGGCGCCCGCCACCAGCTGCGTGGCGCTGCTCGACCTCGACCTGTTCAAGCAAGTCAACGACCAATATGGCCACGCCGTGGGCGACGCCGTGCTGCGCGGGTTTGCCGGCGCCGCGCATGGCGCGCTGCGCGAGCACGACACGCTGGCGCGCTGGGGCGGCGAAGAATTTCTGTTGCTGCTGCCGGACGCCACGCCGCAGGCGGCGCGCCAGGTGCTCGAGCGCATCGTCACGCGCGTGCACGCGCTGCAGATCGACGGCATGACGCCGGCGCGGCGGATCAGCTTTTCGGCCGGCCTGGCCGAACGGCGCGATGGCGAACCGTTCACGGAAGCGATCAGCCGCGCCGACAAGGCGCTGTACCGGGCCAAGGCGGCCGGACGCGACCGGATCGAGGTCGCCTAGCGTTTCAGCGCTAGCCTTTCAGCGCTAGCCTTTCAATTCGTCGGCCGCCGCCGCCGGCAGGCTCGACTCCAGCACGACCGGTACTGCCGCGCGCAGACGCTGGATCAGCTGGTCGGGATCGCTGTCGGCGATCATCAGGTCTTCGTGTTCGGGCCGCACGAATCCTTCGGCCACCTGATGGCCCACGAAGGCGCGCAGGCCGTCATAGAAACCGTTGACGTTCAGGAGGCCAATCGGCTTGGCGTGGATGCCCAGCTGGGCCCAGGTCACCATCTCGAACAGCTCTTCCAGCGTGCCCATCCCGCCCGGCATGGCGATGAAGCCTTCGGACAGGTCGGCCATCATGGCTTTGCGCTCGTGCATGTCCTTGACGACAAACAGGCGCGTGAGGCCCGCGTGGCCGACTTCGCGCTCGACGAGGGCGCGCGGGATGACGCCGGTGGCTTCGCCGCCCAGGCGCAGCACTTCATCGGCGATCACGCCCATCAGGCCGACCTTGCCGCCGCCGTAGACGAGGCTGATATTGTGGTCGACCATCGCGCGCGCCAGCAGGCGCGCCGCATCGGCGTGGACAGGGTTGACGCCTTGCGCGGCGCCGCAGTAGACAGCAAGGGTTTTCATCGTGTGCATTTTCAAAGGAAGTCGGCGCCAGGCCTGGCGTCGGCCGACAGTTTTTTAAGATAGTCGTCAGACAGCTTTTCGAACAGGACGCGCGTCTCGCCATTCAGGTAGGGCCCGACCATCGACAGTACCTGGTAGCAGCCGCGCGCGAGTGCATCGGCAATCGCCTGCTGCTCGCTGTATTTGCGGGGGTTGCGCACGTACTCGAACGAGAGCCAGTAGGTCGCCACGACCACCATATTGGTCGCCATGGCGCCGATCTGCTGGTCGGACGCGTCAAGCGAGCCTTCGCTGCGCAAGTCTTCGCACAGCTGGCGCGCGACCTTGATCTTGTGCGCGTGGATCGCCTTGAAGTGCAGTTCGAGCTTGCGGTTGCGCGACAGCAGATCGTTCAGGTCGCGGTAGAAGAAGCGGTAGCGCCAGATCAGCTTGAACATATGGTGCAGGTACAGCCACACGTCTTCCATGTTCGAGCGGCGCCCGGCCGGCACCGTCAGGATGCGCTCGATCTCCGCCTCGAACTGGACGAAGATCGAGTTGACGATATCGTCCTTGTTGCGGAAATGGTAGTACAGATTGCCGGGCGAGATATTCATCTCCTCGGCAATGACGGTGGTCGTGATGTTGGGCTCGCCGAACTCGTTGAACAGCCTGAGCGAGAGCTCGAGGATGCGTTCACGGGTCCGGCGCGGTGCTTTTTGTTGCATGTAGGCCGCTGTTCGTGTTTGTTCCCGCAAGGATATCATCGAACGGTCGTTCTATCGAGCAATCGACCGGCTGACCGGACGCGGGCTCACCTTAGCCGGTGCCGCGCGCGCTCTGCAGACGGAAGGCTTCATCGAGCTGCTCGCGCAGCGCCCGCGCGCCGAGCGGCTTGATGTAATGGCCATCGGCCACACCGCTCTTGATGGCCGCTTCGATGTCGGTCAGGTCGGGCTGGCCCGACAGCATCAGGCGCACCGTCTTCGGATAGCGCGCTGCCGCCTCGGCCAGCACCTCGGTGCCGCGCATGCCGGGCATGGCCTGGTCGCACAGGATGACTTCGACCGGCTCGTGCGACAGCACCTGCAGCGCTTCTTCCCCCGAGCAGGCGCTGAGCACCCGGTATGGCTGGCCGACCAGCATGTCGTTGAGCACCCCGAGCATGAAGCGGTCGTCGTCGACCAGCAGCAGAGTGCGTGCGCCGGTGGCCGGCGTGGCCGCAGCGTCATTGGCCGCCATGGCTGTGACCGGAGGAGTCGCTGCAGCTGCAGGCGCTGCAGGCACTGATGCTGTCGCTGGCGTGCTGGTCAGGAAAGCTTCCAGTTCGGCCACGAAACTTTCGGGTTCGATCGGCTTGCTGATATAGCCATCGAAGCCGGCGGCCAGCACTTTTTCACGGTCGCCCGTCATGGCCAGCGCGGTCACGGCCAGGATCGGTACACCGGCCAGCGCCGGGTCGCCTTTCAGTTCGGCCAGCACGGCAAAGCCATCCATGCCGGGCAGGTTGACGTCACAGGCGATCAGGTCGGGGCGCTCGCTGCGCGCAGCGGCCACGCCGCGGGGGCCGTCGGCCGCACTCAATGGCGCGTGGCCGTAGGCGCTGAGCAGGAACGACATCAGTTCGATGTTCGCCGGGTTGTCTTCGATGATCAGGATGCGCGCCACTGGGTGCTCCAAAGGATGCGTTATTGACATCACTGTACCACGCTCGGGCGCGGGGTGGATTCACGCAGCGCCGTGCAAAACAGGGGGTGCCGGACAGGCCGTTGGCACGCGCCCGATCTCGTCCATGACAAGCGCCAGCACGCGCCGGTTGCGGCCCAGCGCCACGTGGCCGACGCCGCCCAGTTCGAGGTTGCGCGCCCCTTCAAGATGCCCTGACGTCTGGGGTGCCACGATATTGTCGTGGTGCGTGTAGATCGACGTGATGCACGCGCGCGTGGCAACGTCTTCATGCGCAGCAAGCTCGCGCAACCATGTGCAGGCGGGTCCGTCGACACCCGCCCGCCGCATCTGCGCCGCGTTGACGCCGATGCCGAACGCCGCCAGACATGTGCCGTGGTGCGGCGTGCCAAGCGTGATGACGTGCGCCGCCTGCGCGCTGCCATGGCGCCGCAGCCAGGCGCGCGCGGCCAGCCCGCCCATGCTGTGGCCGACGACGATGACCTGCTGCGCGCCGGCCGCGCGCCGCAACCGTGTTGCGCCCTCTTCGATCGCATCGGCAAAGCCGTCGATGTCGCCTGTGAGCGGTTCCAGGTCGAGCGTGGCGTGGCTGATGCCGGCCGCATCAAGCAGCAGCGTCAGGTGCGCCCAGTAGCCGCTGTTGCAGCCATAACCGTGCAGCAGGAGGACAGGCGGCGTGCTGCTGCCGGGATGGATGCGCGTGCGGGGCCGCGCGCGCGGCATGTGCCAGGAACTGACCAGCATGCTGGCGCCGAATTCTTCGCCGAGCATGCGCATTGCGGCGACTGGCCGGAGCTGGTGCCGGGGCGGCGTGGGACTGGCGACGCGCCGGCTCATCACGAAATTGTTCGCATTGATCGCCAGGCGCACCAGCACCACACTCATGACGCCGATGGCAACGGCTTGCCAGGGCCCGGCACCGGCCCAGGCGGCGCCTGCAGCGATGGCACAGGCGATCAGCGCCTGCACGAGCAGCACCAGGCGCAGCAGCAGGCGCGAACTCATGCCGGCAACCTGTTCACAAGGCTGGCGCGGCGCAGGATTGGGGCGATGCGGTGGGTGTCCATGACGCGAGTATAGGCCTGGCGCGGTAAGCCCATCAACGGGGTGGCGCGTCCTTCAGGATCGCGCGGGCGATGCCGCGCAGGATGTTGACTTCTTCGAGCTCCAGACCACCGCGCGCGAACATGCGCTTGATGCGCGGCATGAGCTTTTTCGGGTTGTCGGCATTCAGAAACCCGATGGCGACCAGGGCCTGCTCGAGGTGCGCGTACATGCCGTCGATCTGGGTCACGCTGGCAGCGTCGCCCTGGAAGCCGACGCCACGCGTATCGGGCGCGCCGCTGACGGAAGCCATGCGCGCCTCGTAGGCCAGCACCTGGGCCGCCTGCGACAGGTTCAGCGACGAATAATCGGGATTGGCCGGGATGTTGATCAAGACATTGCAGCGCTCGACGATGTCGTTCGGCAGCCCGACGCGCTCGTTGCCGAACACGATGGCGGCCCTCAGCTCGGGCGCGGCGCCCGCGTGTTCGGCGAAGGCGCGCGGGGTCCAGACAGGGGGCGAGAATTCGCGCAATCTGGCCGAGACGGCAGCGGCGAAGTTGCACCCGTCAAGGGCCGCGCCGATATCGGGCACGACCCGTGCGTTGTTCAACACGTCGCCCGCGCCGCTGGCAAAGGCGACGGCTTCAGGATCGTTGACGAAGTCGGCGCATTTGGGCGTGACCAGCACCAGATCGGTAAAGCCCATCGTTTTCATCGCACGTGCGACCGAGCCGATGTTGCCGGCGCGGCTCGTTTCGACGAGGACGAAACGCAAACGGCCGAACAGCGGCTGGGGGCTAAAAGAAGAAGTGTCGGTTTGGGTCGGGTTCATTTACAATAGCGACCATCGCGTGGTGCGGACGGTTTTACGGTAGCGGGGGCAAGCCCCGGATTGTAACGGGTTCCAGCGCCACCCTGCTCTTTAATCACTCTTCAATAGCTGATCGTTCACGGCGCCCCATCGGTGCGTGAGTGGGCGTTCGCGTTCTTACGGAAAAGCCTCCATGCACCCAATGCTCAACACGGCCATCAAGGCCGCCCGCCGCGCCGCCACCGTCATCAACCGTGCGTCCTTCGACATCGACCGCATCGTCGTTTCGGAAAAGCAACACAACGATTTCGTCACCGACGTCGACCAGGCGGCGGAGCATGAGATCGTCGAAACGCTGCTCAAGGCATATCCCGGCCATGCCATCCTGGCCGAAGAAAGCGGTGCATCAGCCAATCTGAACGACGAGAGTGAAAACGTGTGGATCATCGACCCGATCGATGGCACCACCAACTTCCTGCACGGCTACCCCAACTACTGCATCTCGATCGCGCTCAAGCAGCGCGGCGTGATCACGAACGGCCTGGTCTACGACCCGGTCCGCAACGACCTGTTCACCGCCACCAAGGGCGGCGGCGCCTACCTGAACGACAAACGTATCCGCGTGCGCAGCACCGAGCGCATCGGCCGCGCCCTGCTGTCGTCGGGCCACGGTCCGGACCCACGCGCCCTGGCCGAATACCTTCGCATGTACGAAGTCGTCGCCTCGCGCAGCCATGGCGTGCGCAGCGGCGGTTCGGCAGCGCTGGAACTGGCCAACGTGGCCGCCGGCCGCATCGACGGCTTCTTTGAGAAAAACCTGAAGATCTGGGACATCGCCGCCGGCGCCCTCCTGGTGACAGAAGCTGGCGGCATCGTCGGCGAGTTCAGCGGCGAGTCCGATTACCTGAACAAGGGCGACGTGATCGCCGCCGGCCCGAAGGTTTTCGGCGCGCTTGTCCCGCTGTTGTCGCCTTTCGCGTAAAATACACGTTGTAACAATCAGGCCACTCGCAGGCGGTGCTTGCCAGTGGCCTGTGTTTTTGTACAATACGTTACAGAGTTCTGCATCAAATACTTTCTACAGTGAAATACACTTCACTATAATCCCTGCCAGCCGCCTTTGCGGCAGCGTCCGGGCGCCCGCTAGCTTGCGCGCCTGCATCGATCAATCCGATTCCAGGACTGCCGCCAAGCATGGCGACGGGCCGCTTTTTTACTGAAAAAATCTATGTCATTTTCTTCACTTGGTCTTTCTGACGCGATCGTGCGCGCGGTAACCGAACAAGGCTATACCGCCCCGACCCCGATCCAGAGCCAGGCCATTCCAACCGTGCTGAACGGCGGCGACCTGCTCGCCGGCGCCCAGACCGGTACCGGCAAGACGGCTGGCTTCACGCTGCCGATCCTGCATCGCCTGTCGACCGACATGATCGGCGCAGCACAGAAAAACAAGACCTCGCCACGCGTGATCCGCGCGCTGGTGCTGACCCCGACCCGCGAACTCGCGGCCCAGGTCGAGGAAAGCGTGCGCCTGTATGGCACGTACACGAACCTGAACTCGGCCGTCATCTTCGGCGGCGTCGGCATCAATCCACAGATCAAGCTGCTCAAGCATGGCGTCGACATCCTCGTCGCCACGCCGGGCCGCCTGCTAGACCACGCTGGCCAGGGCACCGTCGACCTGTCGAAGGTCGAAATCCTGATCCTGGACGAAGCCGACCGCATGCTGGACATGGGCTTCATCCACGACATCCGCAAAGTGCTGGCGCTGCTGCCGGCCAAGCGTCAGAACCTGCTGTTCTCGGCCACCTTCTCGGAAGAGATCAAGACGCTGGCCGACCGCCTGCTGAACAACCCGCAGATGATCGAAGTGGCGCGCCGCAACTCGACCGTCGAAGTCATCGCACAGAAGATCCACCCGGTCGACCGCGACAAGAAGCACCCGCTGCTGTCGCACCTGATCAAGTCCAACAACTGGACGCAGGTGCTGGTCTTCACGCGCACCAAGCACGGCGCCAACAAGCTGGTCGAGCAACTGGGCAAGGACAGCATCGGCGCGATGGCGATCCACGGCAACAAGAGCCAGTCGGCACGTACCAAGGCGCTGGCCGAGTTCAAGGACGGCACCCTGCAGGTGCTGGTCGCCACCGACATCGCCGCGCGCGGCATCGACATCGACCAGTTGCCACACGTGGTGAACTACGACCTGCCGAATATCCCGGAAGACTACGTCCACCGCATCGGCCGTACGGGCCGTGCCGGCGCGACGGGTGAAGCAGTGTCGCTGGTGTGCGTCGACGAACACCAGATGTTGAAAGACATCGAAAAGCTGATCAAGCAAACGCTGCCACGCGAAGTCATCGAAGGCTTCGAGCCAGACATGAACGCCAAGCCACAGCCAATCCAGCTGCGCAGCGGCGCCCCAGGCCACACCGGCCGCGGCGGTCGTCCGGGCGGCGGCAACGGCGGTGGCCGTGGTAACGGCGGTGGTGGTGGTGGTAACGGCGGCGGCAACAAGCCCCGCGCCCCCGGCGGCGCCCCCGCGGCCGCAAAACGCAGCGGCCCACGCCCCGCCTCCGCAGTACGCCGCGACCGCTAACCCAATCAGGGTCAGAGTCGAATTATCGAGAAACTTTGTCACACCACTCGCTGATTCGATGTCACCTGAAGGTTAATATCGCCAAAGCTCTTACCCAACAATGAGGGTCAGAGTCGAATTGTTTGACAACTTTAAAAGTTGTCATTTAATTCGACTCTGACCCTCATTATTTTTGTTGCCGCTGATCCCTAAAACTCCAAGAACTTCGCCCATCAATGCTCGTTAGAACATTGATTACTCGTCTCGCGTCGTTTTATTTCCGCCTGGATGTTTTTGGCCTTGTATTTAATGAGGGTCAGAGTCGAATTATTGAGTAACATCCGGGAGTCAATTCACCAGGAGATTGTTGCATTATCGACTTCCTCAAAATCAATTACTAATCAATTAGGGTCAGAGTCGAATTGTTTGATAACTTTTAAAGTTGTCATTCAATTCGACTCTGACCCTCATGTTTATTTTGGTGATGTTAATGGGTGGATATTGAGGAATAACAAAGTTGTGTGGCAGGTGGGTGGGAAGAATGGGATTTTGGGGTGCGGGAGGTCGTATGGCGCGCAGGGTGCTGGTGCTCGTGGGGCTGTTGGTGGCCGGGTGTGCTTCGACGGGGCAGGTCAGCCTGGGTGAGGTGCGGGAGTTTGCGGATGCGTCGGCCAGGCTGGGCGGGTATGCGGAGTTATCGCGGCGGTATCGGGATACGTATGATCGCGAGTCGCCGTATCTGTCGCCGCAGGCCGAGCGTGTGGCGCGTGATACCGATGCGCGGCGGCGGGCGGTGTTTGATGATTTTGTCGCGATTCAGAAGACGCTCGTGTTGTATATGCAGACACTGAGCTCGCTGGCGGGCGATGGCCGGTATGACTTGTCCGGGCGCATAGATGATCTGGGAAGCGGTCTCAAGGCGATGACGGATTCGGGCTTGCAGCAGCGGCATGTGGCCGCCTATACAGGGATGACCCGACTGCTGACGCGGGTGATCACGTCCCGCTACCAGAACCGCAGCGTCGACACGATGGTGCGCGATGGAAATGCCGATGTGCAGACGCTGATCGACGCCATGATCGTCCTCACCCGCATCTATGAAAAGGCCAACGAGAATGAACGCAAGACCGTGCTGGGTCTTTTCAATGCTGAAATCCCGATGGCCAACCGCAATACCGATCGCATGCTGGTGACGCTGGCCAAGGTGCACCTGCAAAACAAGACAGCCGAATACAAGCTGATCGACCGTCGTTACAAGCTGGCCCAGCAGGGCCTGACCAAGGTGGCACTGGGCCACCAGAAAATGCGTGAGAACATGGATAAGCTCAGCAGCGAGGAAACGCGCCACATGCTGGCGGGCTATGTTCACGACCTGAATCTGATCCGCGACGCTCTCAGCGGCGAATAATGGGGAATATCATGGCGACATCTTCACACAGCAATCCCGACCCGGCATCCGACGACACCAGCCCGACGCCAACGTCGGCCACTTCGCGCCAGCAGGCGGCATCGCCTCTGCCGAACCAGCCACCCATGCCCGAGGCCATCGTCACCACAGTGACGCCTGGCATGCCGCCAGCAGCCGCAGACCGGCTCGATGTGGACAGTGCCACTCGCGCCAATGCATTATCGACCATGCAGTGCGTCGTTGACCTGGCCGACAGCGTGGTCTGTATCGCCGATGACCTGCACGAACGTATTCTGCAAGAGATTGCCGGCTACAACGATCGCACCATGCCGGATGCGCAAAAGGCCCTGATGCGCGCATTGACCGACGATGAGCGGTTGCTGCGCCAGTACGCCCATGCGCTGTACGCCGACGCGGCCACATTCGTGATCCAGGATCTAAAAGAGCCACAACATCGGCTGATGGCCCTGACGGCAGAGGCGGCCGAAAAAATCCGGCGAATCGGTGTCATCGGCGAAGTCACCGGGCTGGTTGGCGGAATTCTGTTACTGGTCGGCAGCATCGCCAGAGGCCAGTTTTCGCAAGTGGGCGCTGCGCTGGAGAAAATACAGCTCCATAACGCCACACTCAAGACGCTCAAGCCGGACTCAACGGCTAACACCTGAATCCTGCCGGGTGCAGATACACAAGCGGGGTCAGCCGAATCCCACTGCGCCGCTCAGGCAATCACGTCCGGCAGGCTCGACGGATCGAAATCGGCCCAGTCCCCAGCGACTATATTGCCCTGCGCACGCTCGATATGATGTGCACCGAGCCCGCGCAACAGGTCAACGGCGCGGGCTTCCAACGCGGGGTCGGTGAACGCGACCGCCACCAGCATGCCGGCCGTGCGCGGCGCGACTGCGTTTTCGCCACCCTCTTCCGCTTCGCCCCGGTCTTTCATTTTCGAAAAACTGAACAGCGAACCGATATGCCCGCCCACGAGCCCGCCGACGATCGGCCCGATCGGCCCGGTAACAGGCGACGTTGCCGCGCCAGCGGCCACGCCCACCGCACCACCCGTCGCCATGCCCTGGACGACACCTTCGGGCGTGTCCTTCGCGCCGGGCGACTGCAAATTGTCGCCGCCGATAGGCGTCATATCGTGCTGACCCGGCTGGCTCAGATAGAAGCCGCTGATGCGATCGGCTTCAAAACCAGCGTCGACCAGTGCGCTGCGCGCGCGGTCCACCTCGTCCTGAAGCTGGAAACGTCCTGCGATGATCATAGACATGGGCAAGTTCTCCTGGATAGAGAGGCCAGCATGCGCCCGCGGCAGCGACCCATCTGTACGGCGCCGCACGCACCCTGTCACAGGCGGTCGCCATCAATGTGACGACGTCAGGACTCAGCGCCACTGCCCATAGACCACGCCATACTGCGGCGGTTCCTCCACGGGCGCAGGTGGGGTGCTTTGCCATTGACGTGGATCGATCCTGTAATACTTGAGGAATTCGTCGTACAACGCGGGATGGCGCGCAGCGAGCTGGTGCGGTTGCTCAAAGAAGCTTTCCGTGGCGACGGCGAAAAATTCGGCCGGATTGGTGGCGCCGTAATGGTCCAGCACACCCTGCTTTCCCCACATGGCATCGTGCTGCAAGTTCGCGTAATCGCGCGACAGCACTTCAGACCAACTACGGTAGCGCTCGCTACTGCCCAGATACGGCGCACCATTCGTGTTGCCGGACTCGCTGTCGAGCTGATGCGCAAACTCGTGCAGCACGACATTGTGGCCAGGCGCATTGGCAGTATCGCCGCGCCGCACGTGATCCCACGACAGGATGACGCGCCCATCGCCCCACGATTCACCCAGCAAGTCCTGCCGCTCTTCGGTCACCACGCCGGAGACATCGATCTGCTTGCGCGGCGCCAGAAACGCCCCCGGATACACCAGGACCATCTCGAGCGTCGGATAACTGACCGGCTTTTCGTGGCCACCAACACGCCCCAGCAGCAGCAAGCACGCCTGGCCCGCAATCGTCACGCGCATCTCGTCGGTCAGTTCGAGCCCGGCGCAGCCGACAAACTTCTTTTGATGCAGAAAATGCTGGACCATCCGCGCCAGTTGCTGCCGCTGCAGGTCGTCCATGCCACTGTATTGCATGACATTGCGCGCCAGGATTGCGACATGCTCTGACGGCAGCGGCCGGGAGACAGCGCGGCGCAGGCGCCATTTGGGCACCAGCCAGGCGGCCAGGATGACGACGCCCAGCAACCCGACAGCAAGCGCTTCCATCATCAGGTCCGGTTGGCGAGCCAGGCCTGCACGTCGTCGGCGCCGCCGATCAATTCACCACCAACGAATACTTGTGGCCATGTCATGCGGCCCGTGATGCCGCGCAAGACGATCGAATTGATCTTCTGGTCTTCAGAAATGTCGGTGAAATGGATGCCCTGTTCCTGCAACGCTTGCCGTGCGCGCGCGCAATGCGGGCAGCCGGGCCGCGAAAACATCACCACCGGCTCGGGCACCTGGGCCTGCGGCGCAACGTAGTCAAGCATCGTGTCGGCGTCGGATACCTCGAACGGATCGCCTTCCTTGTCGGCCTCGATGAAGATCTTGTCGATCACACCGTCGCGCACGAGCATCGAATAACGCCACGAGCGGCTGCCAAAACCAAGGTCGCGCTTGTCGACCAGCATGCCCATGCCGGTCGTGAAGTCACCATTGCCGTCCGGGATGACCGTGATGTTGGCGGCATCCTGCCCTGCTTTCCATTGATTCATGACGAAGGCGTCATTCACCGAAATACACAGCACCTCATCGACACCATGCGAGCGCAGCACGGGCGCCAGTTCGTTGTAACGCGGAAGATGTGTTGAAGAACAGGTCGGCGTGAACGCCCCGGGCAGCGAAAAGACCACCACGGTGCGGCCCTTGAACAAGTCATCGGACGTCACATCGCGCCACTGATCGTCGGGGCGCGCCTTGAACGTCACCTTGGGTACGGGTTTGCCTTCCAGCGATTCGGCACTCGGTAACATCGATACTCCTATCTGGTTGAATGTGCGTCGTGCAAACACAGCGACATGGCACGTCAGTTGAGGACTATTGATTTGTTTTCAACACACGCGATGGATTTGTTTTCAACACACGCAATGCAAAAAACGCGGCCCAAAAAACAAAACCGCGCAAAATGCGCGGCGAAGGACGACAGCGTTCGTCAGGACCGTGGCCAGTGCGGGTCTCGACCGCACCAGCCCGGGGGCGCAACTACGGCGCCTTACTTGACTGCAGGTTGGCCTGGTGGCGGGCCGAACAGTGCTGCAACGAGTGGATCGCGTGCCACAGGGCTGCGATTGACGCGGATGGCGTAGTGGGTGTCATCGGCCAGAATGTGGAAGTGACGACCGCTGCCAGCCATGTTCTGCTCGCGCAGGCCTGGACGCTCCTTGCGTGGGGCGACGCCTTCGCGCTTTGGCTGGCAGATCGCTGCCAGGAACGCCTTGACGCGGTCTGGGTCTGGCGAAATCTGGTACACGGCCTTGCCCAGGTAGGTAGCGGTGCCTTCGATGTAGCGGGCCAGCTCGATCACGCCAGCTTCACGCAGGTCGCGGATGTACTTGCGGGCGCCGGACGGCGAAAACTTGAGGAACCAGGCGATTTCATCAGCCAGCATTTCATGGCTCGAGAGCTCATTGATCAGCTTTTGCATATTTTCAATGCGGCGCTGGGTGGCAGACGTCGAACGCACGCGCTCGATCGGGGCCAAAGAAATCGGTGCGCGCTCGGTTGGCTGTGGTGGGACGCGTTCGATCAGCGCCGAATTGCCGGAGGTGTGCACTGCGCCGGTCTCGCTATGTACCGCGTTGTGCTGTGTCGTTGCATGCATATTGATTAGCTCCAATAGAGAGTGAGACTGTGTGGTCCGGGTCGCTGTGTGTCGTGTGACACCCTGACAACATCTCGGTTCCGCTTAACTAGCCTCAAGATTGCCTGCATCAGACACCATGGTCTGTGCGCCATCCAACATTCGACAAGATTCCTGAAAGCACCATGGTGCAGAGCACAAAAGGCGTTGTTTTGGCGCCGCTGGTGGAACTCTTTGCAATCTTGTAAACTCTCTAAGACATGACGACGCTGCCGCATCATGTCATCTGCACAAGCAACACTATACCTGCATGACTGCAACATGACATTCTGCAGTGTGCACTCTTTTCATCTGCAACATGACAGCGTCGTTACAGTTCGTTTCACCTTAGAAATGTGCGAATTTGACCACTGTTGTAAAATCGCACAGCGTTTTTGCATTAGGTGCGGTAGCGCACCGAGAATTCGGAACTGGCACTGTTAAGCTTTATCCAACTTAGCTGCTGACGCATGCTTTGTCATCAATTTTAACCAACGGGAGTTACCTGTGAACAACACCAAGAAAATCGCCCTGGCTGCTGCACTGCTGTGCGCATCCGGCGCCACCCTCGCTCAAGAGATCAACCCATCGTGGTACATCCAGCCTAGCGTGAACCACGTTAAGCCGGATGCAGACTTCGGCGTTGACGACCGCGACACGGGTGGCGGCCTGAAGTTCGGTAAGGCGGTCAGTCAGAACTGGGACATCCAGGTCGGCGCCAGCCAGACCCGTTTCGAACAGGGTCGTAGCGAATACCGCCAGACCCTGCTGGGCGCGGACGCTCTGCTGATGCTGAGCCGTGAGCGTTTCCGTCCATTCATCCTGTTCGGTCTGGGCGTCGAGCGTGACAAGGTCAACAACCCACTGCGTAACGTCGAGAAAAACTCGCCGTACGGCACCGTTGGTATCGGTTTCCAGGCAAGCCTGACCCCGCAATGGTCGCTGCAAGCTGACCTGCGCACCGTGCGTGGCTTCCTGCGTGATGACGAACTGTTCGGCTTCAAGCGCAGCAACAACAAAATGCTGACCGTCGGCGTGAACTACGCGTTCAACCCACCACCAGCAGCACCAATGCCAGCACCGGCACCAGTGGTCGAAGCACCAGCTCCAGCACCTGAGCCAGTCGCACCGCCACCACCACCAGCACCACGCTTCCAGAAAGTCACCCTCGAAGCGACCAAGATGTTCGCCTTCGACAAGGCTGTCGTGATCACCCCAGCACCTAAGCTGGACGAAATCGCTGCTGCCCTGCAAGCTGACACCAGCGTCACCAACGTCGAAATCACCGGTTACACCGACCGTCTGGGTTCGGAGACCTACAACCAGAAGCTGTCGGAGCGTCGCGCCATGGCCGTGCGTGAGTATCTGATCGGCAAAGGCATCGACGGCAACCGTCTGCGCGCTATCGGCAAGGGCGAAGCTAACCCAGTCGTCGAGTGCAACCAGAAAGGCCGCGCTCAGCTGATCGCTTGCCTGGAACCTAACCGTCGCGTCGAAGTCGACCAGATCACGGTTGAAGTCCCAGTCCAGCGTTAATACCTGAAGCTGTCACTGCCGCATGTCGGCGGTGACCATGCGAGATCGAGGGGGCTTCGGCCCCCTTTTCTTTTGGAGAAGCGGTTATGGCAGTGAATAAATGGTTCCCGTACACGCACCAGATCTATCAGGTGCTGCGCGCTGCAGTGATGGACTGGATCGATCACCGGGCGTCCAGCAAAGGCGCTGCGCTGGCGTTCTACACGTTATTTTCGCTGGCGCCGATCCTGGTGCTGGTGATTGCCGTTGCCGGTTTTTTCTACGGTGCGGAAGCAGCTCAAGGGCAATTGCTCAATGAATTGCGCGGTCTTGTCGGTGCCCAGGGCGCCGATACCATCCAGGCCATCCTGGCCGGTGCGCAAAACAAGGAAACGGGCATGTTTGCCACAATCGTGGCCACATTGCTGCTGATCGTCGGCGCAACGACGGTATTTTCAGAACTCAAGGACAGCCTGGATGAAATCTGGAACCTGCCGGCACCACCGAATGGCGGCATCTGGAACCTGATTCGTACCCGCCTGCTGTCGTTTGGCGTGATTCTGGTGCTGGGGTTCCTGCTGATGGTGTCACTGGTGATCAGCGCTGCCACAACGGTGGCTGAGAAATTCATCAGCGGTATGTGGCAAGACGCTGCGATCGTCATGGGCTGGATTGCTTCGGGCCTGGGCTTCCTGGTTATCGCCACCCTGTTCGGCGTGATCTACAAGCTGCTGCCACGCGTCAAACTGTCGTGGCAAGACGTGGCCATCGGCGCGCTTGGCACGGCAGCGATGTTCACGCTGGGGAAGTTCGGGATTGGCCTGTACATCGGTAACAGCGGCACCACCGACAGCTTCGGCGCCGCCGGCTCGCTGATCGCCTTGCTGTTGTGGGTCTATTACTCGGCGCAGATCTTTTTCCTGGGCGCAGAATTTGCGCGCCAGTATGCGCTGCAGATGGGTAGCTTGCGTAACAAGCCGAAGTCGGTAACGGGCGTGGACCCGAAACCGAAACCGGAATAACGTTGTACCCCAAGGTCGGCGGCCTGGCTGCCGACCTTATTCTCCCAGCAGTTCCGACACCACTTCCATCCCCTCGACGCGCTCGGCCACGACCTTGAGCACCATCACGAGCGGCACCCCCAGCAGCAAGCCCCAGACGCCCCAGAGCCAGCCCCAGAACAACAGGCTGACAAAGACTGCCGCCGGATTCATGCGCGCGATCTTGCCGGTCATCCAGGTTGCCACGACCATGCCGACCAGGGTCGCGATGCCGAGCGATGCGCCCGCCACCAGCGTCACCATGCCCACGGTTTCGAATTGCAGGAATGCGGCCATGCCAGTGGCAACCGTGATTACGAGTGGACCAAAATAAGGCATCAGATGCGCCACGCCGGCAAAGGCCGCCCATGCGCCGGCGTTTTCCAGACCGATCGCGCGCAGCGTGCCCCACATCAGCAGCGCCAGCAGGACATTGGTCACCAGCAGCATGAACATATAGCTCTGGATGGATGTGTTGATGTCGTCCAGGATATGGACCGTGACTTTCTTGCGCGACAGCGAAGGCCCCGTCAGCTTGACGAGCTTGCGCTTGAACGTGTCGCCCGCCAGCAGCAGGAAGAACACGAGGAAGATCACCATCGTGGCCTGCGACATGAACGCCGCCAGGCTCATCGAGCCGGCCAGCACCCAATCCATCACGCGAATTGGCGAGCTCGACGATGCATCACCGGCATTCTGGCGCCGCTGCTGCGTGACGCGGCGGGCATCCGAGCCAACATTGCTGGCGGCGCGCTCGATCTCGGCCGCGGCCGCCTGCATCTGCTGCAGCGTCGAACGCTCGCCCGTCGTGTTCGACAGGATGCGCGTGACTTTCGATGTCAGCGTCGGCAGATCGTCGATGATGTTGAAGAATTCACCCTGCAGCCGGTACACGGTGCCGGCCATCGCGCCCACGATCACGACGGTGACCAGCGTGGCGCCGACGATGCGGCGGATATGCCAGCGCTCGAGCCAGCGTACGACAGGATTGAGGGTATACGCGATCAGAATGCCGAGCAGAAGCGGCACGAAGAATTTTTGCGCCCATTGGAGCGCGAAGACAAAAGCGATGGTAGCGAGGACGCCGAGCGCGAGGCCGCGTGCGTTGACGTGCAGTGGTACGCGTAGGGCACCGATGTGAAGCGCGAGATCGTCGCCGGTGGAACGCACCTCGGGATGGAGGGCGTCACCATTGCTGCTTGGGGGCAAAGCCCCCGGGGCGGCAGTATCAGGCGGGGTTGCCGGCATGGCCGGATCAGATTGAGCTAGCTGCATATGTGTGCCTGAACAAAAGACCGGGCCGCCCCGGCGATCCGACTATTATTTCACGCGGATGTCGTTCTTGACCGCGGTCACGCCTTTGACGCCACGTGCGATCTCGACAGCGCGCTGTGCATCGCGTGCATCAGCAACAAAGCCCGACAGCTGAACGTCGCCCTTGAAGGTTTCGACGTTGACTTCGCGTGCTTTCACGTTCGGGTCATTGATCAGGGCAGCCTTGACCTTGGTGGTGATCACTGCGTCGTCGACGTATTCGCCGGTGCTGGCTTGCTTGTTGGTCGACGAGCAACCGACAGCGGTGATAGCGACGGTAGCGAAGATGGCAGCGGAGATGATGCTTTTAGCGATTTTCATGATGGCTCCTAATAATGATCATGTTAAAACTTACCCTTGCGGGCGGATTGCGCGGCGCCGGCAAGCCGGCCCGCAGGTTTATTTGCCGTACGCCGTCCGGGCGGTGCTCACGCACTCGTCCTTGATAGCGCCGGCGAAGGCATCGCACTTCTGCAGTGCGACGCGATATTCGGCTTCGATCTTGACGTCATTGGCATCCAGACGTGCTTCGATCGCCTTGCGGTCAGCCCGGGCATCTGCCTGGAGCGCGACCATTGTTGCCTTGGCCTGGGCCAGATAGACTTCGCGGTCATTGCCTACCAGTGCACCGCAGCGCGTCTTGTCGCGTTCATGAAACGCGGTCGCGATGCGCATGCGTGCCTGGGTATAGGCCGCGAGCGTGTTCTTCTGGGCTGCCGTCGCCTCTTCTTCAATCCGGACCCGCGCTGCGCGGGCATCGGCAACGCAGATCTCGTGCGGCACACCGGCCAGGGTGTCACACCTGGCCTTGGCCGCATCATAGCTGGCTTCGGCAGTGTCCATCGCGTATTGATAAGCGGCCTTCGCATCCTGCCCTGCGCCTTGCGCCAGAGCCGGAGCAGTCCAGGCCATGGCAACAGCGATCAGGAACATCACATGCGGAGTCTTCATTATTTTTGTTCACCATTTGTCAACACTGGCGCTATCTTTACATGCGCCACACCCGCCTTCTGTACGCTGGCGAACACAAGACGCAGAGTGTTAGGCTGTGTCACGCAAACAACGCTCATTGCCTGACATATCTACACTCCCCTGACGACATGTCGGACCCCAAAGCAAAACAAGGTGGGTGCGGCAACGCACAGACCCCCATCTCCGGCGTGTCTATTCTGAGTAAAACCTTTTGTCAGGAGAACAATATGAATGCAAACCGTAAACTTATCGCTGTCGTCCTTGCCACCGGCGCCCTGCTCACCGGTTGCGCCAGCAACAGCCAGCAGCCATTCGGCGGCGGCTACAACAATGCCAGCAGCAGCGCCTCGGCCGGCTACGGCGTGATCGATTCGATCCAGGTCGCACAAGGTGAAAACCGCACGAGCGGCGCCGGCGCCATCCTGGGCGGTGTGGTCGGTGCACTGGCCGGCAACCAGATCGGTAGCGGCGGCGGCCGCACTGCAGCCACCGTGGCTGCCGGTGTCGCCGGTGCAGCAATTGGTAACAATGTGGAAAAGAACCGCAATGCACAGGGTCCTGAGCAGTACCAGATCAATGTCCGCATGGATAACGGCGAATACCGCGCCGTGATGCAGGACAGCGTCTACGATCTGCGCGTGGGCAACCGCGTTCGCATCGTCGATGGCCGCGTGTACCGTTACTGATCCACAGATCGACCCGGCACCACCGGAGCAGGAGCGGAGATCGGGCATACGCCCGCTTCCGCTTCCGCTCCCACCTCGTCAGAACGACCCTCTTTTGCACCGCTTCTGGAGACCATCATGGCCCACGTCATTCGCTCCGCCGCCGCCTGCCTGCTCGCGCTCGCAACGTCCCTCACCTGCTTGAGCGCTGCCGCCCAATCGACGCCGGCCACCGGTGGCGACGCCAATGTCAGTCAGGTCGCTGCCCGTCAGCAAGCGCAGGAAATTGCCAATGGCGATCCGGCGCGCTGGTACCGCAACGATTCCGAGCAACAGACGCTGCGCAAGGAACTGCGCGCCGCATTGCAGGAAGCACAGAACGCCTGCAAGCAACAGCCCGCCGCCGATCGCAAGGCCTGCGTGGCCGAAGCACGTGCAACGTTCCAGCGCGATTCGGCGCTGCTGACCAAGGCGCCATCGAACTAAGGCTGAAGTGCGCCAGCGCCTGCTGGCCTCAGCGCTTTTTCTTGCGCGACGGTAGCGGATACACATCCGCCACCAGCGTACTCTCTCCGATCTGCCGGCTCGGCGACGCCGAATCGTGCACCACCAGCAAACCCTCGTCGGCCCCGTCGCGACTGGCAAACAGCGCGATGCCTTCCGGATGATCCACGCCCTGCCCGAACGGCAGGTTCAGCACGTGCTCCAGTACCTCGGCAGAGACGACCGTTTCGCCATCCGGCTCGGCGCCGCCAACCCACCGGAACAGCGTCACGGGACCGTCCAGATCCATCGTCGGCCCGGCCAGGATCAGCAGATCCCTGCCCTGCTTGCACAGATCGCGAATGCCCAGTCCGCCCAGGTCGAGGAAGTGCTTGCGGTACAGATTGCCATCCGCATCGAGCGGCGCCAGGCGCAGCGAACCCGGTGTCTCGTCATCGATCGGGGCCACTTCGATGATGGTGGCCCAGCCGCGCAGCACCGGCCCGCGAAGGCCCAGCAGCACGTGCTTGCCCGCCAGCGCGATACCCTCGATATCGAAGCCGTTGTCCTTGCCGGGAATGGCCAGGAACGGGCCGAGGTGTTCATCCTCCTTCAGCTGCGCCGTCAGTTCGTTGCCGTGCGCATCGCCGCGCAGCAGCGCGGCAGTGCGGCGCTTGCCCTTGTGCTCGACCTCCTTGAGCAAGGTGGGCACGCCCTCCTGTTCGCCCATCGGAATGCGGCCCAGCAGATAGCGGTTGCCGTCGGCGCTGACTGTCGCCAGGCGCTTGTGCGTGCGCTTGTTGCCATCGAGCGGGTCGGGCTTCTTGCGGCGCAGGCTGTGCGAGCCGGTGACCCACATATATTTGCCGTCGCAGGCCAGCCCTTCGACATCGGCCTCATTGATGCGGCCTTTCTCGGCATCGAATGCCGGCAGCGGCAGGTCGAAGAAATCGTGCAGCGCGAACTGGTGGTGCTCGCGTGCAAAGCTGCTCTGGCCGCGGCTGTCTTCTTCCACCAGCGTCAGGCGCTCGATGCTGACGGACTCATCGTTTGCCAGCCATAGCGTCTTGCCCATGCGCAGTGCTACCGACAAGCCATTGCGCAACTCCTTGTCGGGACTGAGGTCATCGCGTTCCGGATGGAATTCGAGCAGGACAATATTTGAGGGATGCATGGGGTTCTCGCGGTGAAGGGACGGGTGCAGCATACTGGATCGGCGGGAAGCAGACAGACAAAAAAAGACGGCGTCCAACTTGCGATTGGAACGCCGTTCAAGCCCCACCAAAGCCGGTACAGCGTACTACCCTGCAGCGTCATTCGTGATCGTTACGTCGTATGCCGGCGCGCGAAGGTGCCGGCACCGGCTCATGTTCATGCTTCCTTGGCTGCCCTGGCCTTGCGCGTGCGGCGGCGATTCAGGTACCAGCCCAGAATGCCTACGCCGACCGCGGCGCCCGCTGCCTGCTTGCCCATGCGACGCTGGCGCACAAAGTTCACCGCCGTCATGGCATACGGCAGCAGCATCGACACATTGGTGCCCGTCGGCTTGAGCAGCGCGTCGGCCCTGGTGCGCAGCGCCACGGTGGTATGGTCGAACGCCGAACGCAGCATGACCTCAGGCTTCATGCCATGCTGGATGCTGGCCTTGGCATGCGCCACGCCAGCGCGGAAGAACTCGCCTTCACGCAGCAGTTCCTGCTTGCGGATTGCCGGGTCCAGGCTGTGTTGATGACCGGCCAACCCGGTCGTCTTGTCGTGTTTGTGCATGTTGGCCTCTTTGGGTGCGCCGCTCACAGCAGCATCTCGCGGTCGTTTTTCAGTTCTTTCATCGTCGCCGGGAAGCCCAGCTTGTTCTGCTTGATCAGCGCCATGCCCTTGGCCACGAGAATGGCCGTGATGAGTGCAAACACCGCAAACATGATCAGCAGGATGGTCCAGCCCATCGATTCCCATGCCAGCGCGACGATCGTCATTGCACCGAAGGCGATGGCAAACCAGACCGCCAGCGCAGCCACGGCAAAGATGGCCACCAGCTCGATGATGTGATTGCGGATGTCAGCCAGCTCCAGCGCGGCGAGTTCGACGCGCGAAACGGCCAGGCCGAACAGACTCTTGAACAGACTGGAAATGCCGGCGAATACGCCGGGGTTATGCACGACTGCTTCTTCTTTATCCACGTAGCCCCCAACCTTAATGTTTGCGGCTAATTAGCACGCCAATGAGCACGCCGACACCTGCCGCTACTGCCACGATGCGCCACGGGTTGTCCTTGACATAGACATCAGCGGTATGAACCAGTTCCTTGCCCTTGACCACGGCCTGGGTCGGGACCAGGCTGGCGCCGCCCAGGACGGTGTCAAGCAGCGCCATGCCCCGCTCACGCAGCTCTTCGGCTTTCTCGCCGGTGAGCGATGCGGCGGCGGTCAGCATCGACTGCGCGTCACGTACGAGGGCCTTCATGTCGGACTGGGTGGCATAGGTGCTGCCGCTGATCGGGTGCATGCTGCCGTTGCTGTTGCGGGAAGTGTCTAGCATGTTCTACTCCTGTCACTAATCAATCGTTGAAACTGACCCGCACGGGGCGGGTCACGGTCAAGCTCAGGCCATCAGGTCGCGCATGTCGTCGGCATGTTCTTCTTCGACGGCCATGATTTCAATCAGCATGTTGCGGGTGGTCGGATCCTTGTCACCGATCGCCACGATCATCTGGCGGTACGATTCGATCGCCACGCGCTCGGCGATCAGGTCGGCGCGGACCATGTCCTGGGCTTCGAGCGATTCGTCGTATTCAGCGTGGCTGCGGGCAGCGAAGGTGGCCGGGTTGAAGTTTGGCGAACCATTCAGTTGCACGATGCGTTCGGCGATGCGGTCAGCGTGCTCCTGCTCTTGCTGCGCGTGCTCGAGGAACTCGGCCTTGATCTGGCCGGTGCCTGGACCGCTGACGGTGTAGTAATGGCGCTTGTAGCGCATCACGCACAGCAGTTCGGTGGCCAGTGCATCGTTCAGCATCGCGATGACCGCTTCACGGTCGGCCTGGTAGCCCTCGGTCACGGCGCCGTCGTCGAGGTTGGCGGCTGCCTTGCGGATTGCCGAGACATCAAAGCCGTGGCCGAGGTTGTTGGTTTGTTCCATTGTCATTCCTTAATTCAGAGTCGGTTCAAAAACAGGTTCAACGCGCTGCTGCACGTGGCGGAATGGCGGCGCCTTCGTTCGACAGAACGATTTCGACGCGACGATTCTGCTGACGGCTTGCTGCGCTGTCATTCGATGCAACAGGGAAGGCTTCACCGTAGGCGCGAATGGCAATGCGTTCGCGTGGCACGCCCTGGCTGGCCAGCGCGGTTGCGACAGCGCTGGCGCGACGTTCCGACAGTTGCTGGTTGTGGCTCTCGCTGCCGGTACTGTCGGTGAAGCCTTCGATCAGCACGGTGCGGTTCGGGTTCTGGGCCATGACGTCGGCCAGTTTGCGCAGCGTCGAGACGCCATTTGCATTCAGCACGGCCTGGTCGGTAGCAAACAGGACGTCGCCGATCGTGACGACAAAGCCGCGCTCGGTTTTCACGGCCTGCAGGTCAACCAGCAGCGCTTCGAGTTTGGCAGCACGTTCGGCCATGGCAGCCGTTTCAGCCTGGGCTGCCTGTGCCTGCATCTGGGCTTGCTGCGCCTGACCCTGGGCCTGCTGGGCAGCAGCCTGGGCGGCTTCAGCGTCACGCTTGGCGCGATCGGCTTCGGCGGTGCGGGCATCCAGGCGAACCATATCGCGCTGGCGCGTTGCGTCTGCGATATTCGCTTCGGCGGCCTTGCCCTTGGCGACTTCTTGCGCCGTGGCGATGCGCTGCTTGGCCACATAGGCCAGGCGGTCGATGTCGCTCAGGCTTTCGCGGCGGGCTGCGGCCTGGTTGGCCTGGTCGAGGGCTTCGCTGGCTTGCTTGAATTCGAGAGGTGCGTAAGTCGAGACCTGCGAATTATTGTTGGCGCTGACAAAGTCGGCGCGCGCCTGGTCAAGCGTTGGCGTGGTCATCGGTGCGCTGGCGCAGGCGGCGGCCAGCACGGCGGCGGCCAGGATCGATACGGCGGATTTGCGGTTTTTCATGTTGTTATTCCTTTTATTTTCCATATGCGCCGGATCGTCGGCGCGAACTCCTGTCTGTATCAGACAGGAAGCAGTGCAATTGCTTGCCTGGTATTAGTTGGTGTTGGCGCGGTCGACTTCTTCACGCAGCACGCGCAAGTCTTCATTCAGCTGGGTCGATGCGGCAGTTGCCTTGCTCGACACGGCCTTGCTTTGCGCCAGCTTGGCGTCGGCCTGGGCCTGGACTGCCAGTTCGCGAGCCAGCTTGTAGTCGCGCGCGGCCAGGGCCTGATTGGCCTTGCCCATCTTTTCGCGTGCCGCGGTAATCTCCGCCGGCGCCAGGTCAGCTGCACCTGCCGACACGGCGTTTTCGATCGCGTTGCGCGAGACAGCCACGTCCGCCGTCGCAGGCGCCTTGTCAGGACTTGCGCAGGCCGTCAGTGCCAGCAGAGCGGCAACGCAGCCAAGGCGGGCAAACCCGGTCATCGATTGATGTTTATTCATTACATTTTCTCCTCGGAAGTGGTGTAGATAACGTTATAAACCTGTTATGGAATGCGCTCAGTTCGGTGACGCACATTGCCTGCAGCGATGCGCACCCCGGCTGCATACGGCGCTTATCGCCGGCACTGGGTGCGCCATCGCACGTTGACACAGACCAGCGTAGGCTACCCTCGCCGCACGCATCACATCCACTACTGATAAAGGACGTTCATGGCCGAGACAATGCCGCTGCCGGCGCAGCGCCCACCGGGGCCGCGCCGCAGCAAGAAGAAGATCGGCTTGTGGATCCTTGCCGTGCTGATCGCGCTGCCCGTCATCGCCATCATCGTCATTGCGACCTTCGACTGGAACCGCGCCCGGCCATGGATCAACAGCAAGGTCAGCGACGCCATTGATCGCCCGTTTGCCATCCAGGGCGACCTGACCGTGTCGTGGGAGCGTCCCGGGGCGCGCATGGCGCCGGCCGAACGCACATGGCGCGACCACATCCCGTGGCCCTACCTCGTGGCGCGCAACACCACGATTGGCAACCCGGCCGGCATGGCGACCGGGAACATGGCCAGTGTGGGCCAGTTTTCCTTCTCGCTCGATCCGCTCGCGCTGCTGGACAAGCGGATCGGCATCCCGCTGCTGCGCTTCGACGCGCCCCGCGTCGACCTGCTGCGCCTGAACGCGGCCACGAATAACTGGACCTTCCAGCGCAACGAGCAACCGTCGCGCTGGAATCTTGACCTCGAGCGTGTCGTGCTGACCGACGGCGTCATCCACGTCAAGGATGCAGTCACGAAGGCCGATGTAACGGCCCGGGTGCGCACGCTCGAGCGCGATCCGGTCTATGGCGTGGCGTTCACGCTCGACGGCACGTATAACGGCGCGAAAGTGGGCGGCGGCGGCAAGCTCGGCTCGGTGTTTTCCCTGAAGGACGCCACCGCGCCTTACCCGATCCAGGGTGAATTCAAATCGGGCAAGACGCGCATCGCCATTGCCGGCACCGTCACCAATCCGGCCCGGCTCGCCGCGCTGGACGTGCAACTCGAGCTGGCCGGCGCCAGCATGGCCCGCCTGTATCACTTTACCGGTGTGCTATTGCCGGAAACGCCGGCGTTTTCCACGTCGGGCCGCCTGACCGGCCGCCTGGCCAAGGGTGCCAGTCGCTGGGTGTACGACGGGTTTGCCGGCAAGGTTGGCGCGAGCGATATCGGCGGGCGCCTCGAGTACGCGACCGGTGGCGCGCGTCCGGTGTTGTCAGGCAATGTGCGCTCGCGCCAGCTCGTGTTTGCCGATCTGGCGCCACTCGTCGGCGCCGATTCGAACGCCAGCAAGGCAGCACGCGGTGTCGAGACGAAGCAGCCGAGCGGCAAGGTATTGCCAGTAGAAGAATTCCACACCGAACGCTGGACAGCGCTGGATGCCGACGTGCGCTTTGCCGCCGACAATATCGTGCGTGACAAGGCGCTGCCGATCAGCAAACTCAGCAGCCACATCAAGATGGACAACGGCGTGCTTCGGCTCGACCCGCTCGAATTTGGCATGGCTGGTGGTACCGTGCGCACCACCATTCGCCTCGATGGCAGCGGGCGCAGCGGCAAGAACGCCATCAAGGCGATGGCAGACGTGCGGGCGCGCAAGATCGGCATCAAGCAATTGTTCCCGAAGATCGAGCAGATGCAGGCAACCGCTGGCCAGATCAATGCGGACGCCAAGCTGTCGGCCACCGGCAACTCGGTCGCATCACTGCTGGCGACATCGAATGGTGAACTCAAGGCACTCGTCAGCGAAGGCACGGTGAGCAAGATGTTGCTGGAAATGGCGGGCTTGAACGTGGCGAACATCGTCGTCACCAAGCTGTTCGGCGACAAGCAGGTCGAGCTCAACTGCGTGGCGGCCGACTTTGCCGTTCAGGATGGCGTCGCGCGCACGCGCAGCTTCATCGTCGACACCGAGGAAGCCATCATCACCGTCGACGGCGCCATCAACCTGGCGGGCGAGCAGATGGAACTGCGCATCCGGCCCGAGACCAAGGCGCTGCGCATCTTTTCGCTGCGCGCGCCACTGTATGTGCGCGGCCCGTTCAGCAAGCCAGACGTCGCCATCGACAAAGGTGTACTGGCAATGAAGGCGGGCGGCGCTGCAGCACTGGCCGTCGTGGCCGCGCCACTGGCCGCCCTGCTCCCATTGATCAATACGGGGCCGGGCGAAGACAGCGATTGCGCGCGCCTCTTGGCCCAGGCACGGCAGGCGCCCAGTGCGCCGCCACCAGGCCGACGCCAGCGTCGCTGAAATAGCCTCACGGATACAACCTGTAACAACCTGGCACGGGCTCTGTGTGTTGCCGAACAGATCAATTTGGCAATCCTGACTATGATCGTGCCCAAGTCATCAAGAAAAGAAACACCCGCATGAACGGATCGAGCATCAAGCGTTTTGGCAGCATCCCCGTTTTACTGGTCGCACTGGCTGGTGGAGCATTGACGGGATGCACGTCCGGATTACCCGGTTTCGGCAAGGTCGAAGCGGTCCAGGACGATGTCATCACTGCCGGGGTGCACAGCGCCATCAGGCGCGATCCCGACCTGAAGGTGTCCGATCTGGATGTCAATACGTACCAAGGCATTGTCCGGTTGCAGGGATTCGTCTCTTCGGCCGACAGCGTCGCCGCAGCGGCTTCGGCCGCGCGAACCGTCAACGGCGTGAAATCGGTCAGGAATGACCTGCGCCTGAAATAACCCCATCAAAGGAGAACTTCATGAAACTCATCAAAAACCTGGTAGTGACGGCAACCCTGGCGACCGCCGCTTTCGGTATGGTCGGCTGCTCGAACATGTCGAAGCAAGACCGTAACACCGCAGTCGGCGCTGGCGCCGGTGCTGTGATCGGTGGCGTTCTGACCGGCGGCAGCGCAGTCGGCACCGTTGGCGGCGCAGCTGTCGGCGGCGTGGTCGGCAACCAAGTCAAGACCACCAACTGATTTCCGTTCGCTGGCAGCGATGCCAGCGAACTGTCAGTGAATGCAAAACGCCCGGCTTGCCGGGCGTTTTGTTTTGGTGCGCCGTGTTACCGCCGGGACCAATCAGACGGTATCTGTGGCCGGCGCAGACCCGGCTTCACGCACGATCTGGTAGCAGGAGCACGCCGCTGCCGCCAGGCGCTCCGGGTCAAGGATCTCGATATTGCCCCGGCTGTAGTTGATCAGGCCCTGCTGCTGCAGCGCGCTGGCCGCCTTGGTCACGCCGACCCTGCGCACGCCCAATGCATGCGCGAGAAACTCGTGCGTCAGATGAAATTTATCCGATTGCAGGCGGTCGCGCGTGACGAGCAGCGACCGGGCCAGGCGCGCCTCGAGCACGTGAAAGCGGCTGCACACGGCGATCTGGATCGCCTGGGCCAGCAAGGAATCGGTGTAGCGATACAGCACGCGCTGCAACGCCGGATTGCGCGAGACTTCGAGGCGAAAACGGCCACCCTCCATCCGGCTCGCGCTACCGGCGCGCTGCACGACTGCACGCACTTGCGTGATGTCGTGGCCCAGCGCCGTGGTGGCGCCGAGCATGCCTTCGCGCCCGACCTGGCCAACCTCGAGCGTCATGCGCCCTTCGGCCACACCAAGCAAGGACACCAGGCAATCATGGGGAAAATAGATATGAAGAATGGGATCGCCCGCTTCGCACAAGACCTGGCCAGCTTCCACCCTGACCTCATCGAGCTGCGGCAGCATCTGGGCGAGATCGTGCGGGGGAAGTGCTGCGAGTAACAAATTACTGTTGGGCTCGAAGACAGGCGGGTGGACGGCAGAATTCATTATTTCCTCACAGGTTGGTACGTGGGCCAGCCGGGACCGCTACGACCAGTTACATTTACACACAATGTGATGGAGCCTAATCGCACAGGGTGCGCAGGTATGTACGGTGACGCACGGAAGCATTAGTTGTTCCTGAGGACAATCATTGGACATCCGGCTTAATGCCTATACGAAAGGAACAAAAGATGACAACCCCTCCAACCATGCCGGTCAAGAACCGCACCCACCCGCTGCTGCTCCTGGCCGCCGCCGCTGTCGTGCTGTTCTCGCTGGTCGGCACCGCCGCCATCATGGGCTGGCTGCCATCGTCGGTCGGCGGCACGGCCAACCGTCAACTGACCGAAGCCGATCGCCTGGCGCTCGCCTCGACCCTGCCACAAGGTGCGCCGCAACCCGGCTACGCCTACCCTGCAGACGCCCAGGCGCCAGCGCAAGCCTATGCCCCTGCGCCGGTTCCCGTACCTGCACCGGCACCTGTCAAACAAGCTGCGCCTGTGACGCAGATCAAGGAAAGCGAGCCGACCCAGTTGGCAGCAAAGAGCAACTGGTGTGAAAACTGCGGCAACGTGGAATCGGTGCGTGCGATCAAGCAACGTGCCGAAGGCAGCGGCCTGGGCGCAGCCGGTGGCGCTGTGCTTGGCGGCTTGCTGGGTAACCAGATCGGTGGCGGCAATGGCAAGACGCTGGCCACCGCGGCGGGCGCCATCGGCGGCGCTGTCGTGGGCAACCAGGTCGAGGGCAACGTGAAAGCAACGACCAGCTATGAAATCCGGGTGCGCCTGGACGACGGCACGCTGCGTACCTTCCGCCAGACCAGCCAGCCACAATGGGGCAGCGGCGACCGCGTGCGCATCGTCAAGGGCCGTCTGCGCTCGGTCGCATAACCAGGAATCAGCTTTTTTACAGCAACACCAATGGCCGGGATCGCGCAAGCATCCCGGCCAAATTTTTTCCTAATTGCAATGTGTGCCATCGCACGGAATTATTGATGAGCTAAGGCGACAATTGTTCCCATGCTGAATCGATTGGCGAACAGCATTCATCAGGGAGCCGCGCATGAACACATTGACCTGGATCGGCATCATCATTTGGGGAATGGTACTGACTCTTTTCGGCCTGCTGTCGGCCGGCCCGGCGCCTGCCGTGCAAGGGCTGGTCGAGGCGCATGACGTGCTCTTCCTGATCGCTGGCGGCCTGTTGACGTGTCTGATCGGCTTTACTGGCCTGATCGGGATGATGGGCTGGATCCCTGGCGTGCAAAAACAAAAAAGTTGCGTTTAATGTACGCCATCGTACGGTAGTCGTTTTCAGGAAACAACATACTGGTCACACAGCGCAACCGGCGCACCCCTTCTAGGAGATTCATCATGCTGTACACAATTGCTGTCGTCCTCGTTATCCTCTGGCTGCTCGGCTTGGTCACTTCGTACACCATCGGCGGTTTCATCCACATCCTGCTCGTCGTCGCCGTCATCATGATCCTGGTTCGCCTGATCAGCGGTCGCGGTATATAGCATTTTTATGGCAAGTCTCTGCTTGTCGTAAAATCCAATCCGTTTCGCGGTCGCGCCTTTTGATGGCGTGACAGCGAAACGGATTTCTTACTTTTAAGGAGTTCCACCATGAACAAAAACTTCATCAAAACCACCGCAGCAGTTGCCATCGTCGTCATGACGGCCACCGGTTGCGCAGACATGACCGGCACCCAGCGCGGTACCGCAACCGGCGCCGGCATTGGCGCGGGCCTTGGCGGCCTGATCGGCGGCACGACCAGCGGCGGTGGCGGCGGCCGTGTGGCAGGCGGCGCAGCAATTGGCGCAGCAGCCGGCGCCGTGATCGGCAACATCTGGTCCAAGCGCATGGAACAGCAAAAACAAGCCATGGAACAAGCGACGCAGGGCACCGGCGTGCAAGTCACCCAGACCTCGGACAACCGCCTGAAGCTGGAAATCCCGAGCGACATCTCGTTCGACACGGGCCGCTCGGACATCAAGGGCAACTTCCAGCCAGTGCTGCAGCGCTTCGCTTCGACGCTGCAAGAAAACCCGAACACCAACGTCGTGATCATCGGCCACACCGACAGCACCGGCAGCGACAGCATCAACCAGCCATTGTCGGTTGACCGCGCATCGCGCACCCGTGACTACCTGGCAGGCCGCGGCGTGAACCCGAACCGCATCACCATCGAAGGCCGCGGTTCGCGCGAGCCAATCGCGTCGAACAACGACAACGCAGGCAAGGCGCGCAACCGTCGCGTCGAGATCTATGTCGCGGAACCAGCACGCGGCTAATCGCCACGTAGCGTAGCAATGCAAAAGGCCGGCAATTGCCGGCCTTTTGCATTGGCACAGACCGGGACCGCTTACGCGGCCTGCGTGAACGCCAGATACAGTTCGCGCGCCTGGCTTGCGACCGGCCCGACTTCCAGCACGTGGTCTTCATAGCGGGTACATGGCGTGACCTTGCCATAGTTACCGGTGCTGAAGATTTCACGCGCGGTGCGCAGCTCGGCTTCGTCGACCGTGCGTTCTTCGACCTCGATGCCGACACCGGCCAGCAGCGCCATCACGCGCGCACGCGTAATGCCCGCGAGGAACGTGCCGTTCAAGCGAGGCGTGACCACCTTGCCGTCGGCCGTGACCAGGAACAGGTTCGAGGCGCCAAATTCGGCGACATGGCCTTCGCCGTCGAGCATGATCGCCTGCTCGAAGCCGCGCGCCTTTACTTCGCGCATGGCGCGGGTCGAGTTGGCGTACAGGGCCGACGCCTTGGCATCCGTTGGCGCCATGCTCGGCTGGGGACGCCGCATGGTCGACAGGCCGGCCGAAAACCCGACAAACGGCGGCAGCGGCGCATCGAACAGCGTCAGCGCGAACTGGCTTTTCTCGGCAACCGGAATCAGGAAGCCTTCGGTGCCGAACACGAGCGGGCGCACGTACAGCTCGGCGTCCGGCGCAAATTTCGCAACGCCTTCGTGCACCAGCGCTTCCATCTCGTCCACGCTCAGGGGGCAGGCCAGGCCCAGCTTGTCGGCGGAGCTGATGACGCGCTCGAGATGCGGCCGCAGGTCGGGCAGCTTGCCAGCAAGCGAACGCGCGCCGTCGAAGACGGACGAACCCAGCCACAGGCTGTGGTCCATCGCGCCATACAAGGGCACATTGCCCTCGGCCCATTGGCCGTTGAAATACGTGAGGTACATGGTTTCCTTCGTCGCTGCAACATTGCAAATCCAGTCCAGTGTAGCGGGATTGCCCTGCCCTCGTCCAGCCGCCACCATTGCCAGTTCGTGCATTAAAAGTGCCATGCGGACATTTCCACGACGTTATTGTTCGTTGCCACACCATCCAGGCTGGGCGCCTCGCGTACACTGAGGCTTTCCAGTATCAATTTTTTTCATGCTTGCTACGCTCGAACGAATCGACCCCAACAGTGACAACATCGACGTGCTGGTCGAGTTGGTATGCCATCTGCGCCCGCGCCAGCGCTGGGTGTGGCAAACCGTGGACGATCCGGCCCAGTCCGTGCGTACGCTGACCCAGCTTCTCAAGGGCAATCCCGACCAGGCCTGGGCGCTGCGCCGCTACATCACCACGCTGCTCGAAAAGCGCCGCCACACCAGCCTGTACAGTGACATCGGCATCCTGTCGAACGATGGTTTCGTCACCGAGCTGAAAAGCCGCATCACGTACCGTTTCCTGCCGCCTGCACTGGAAGACCTGTACCTGTCCGATGCCCTCGACCAGGTGCTGTACCGCCAGGACGATTACGAGTGGATCCGCGCGGTGCCCGACACCGACTGGATGGCGCTGTTCCATGTGATCGAAAGCGCGCCGGTCCCGGCCGATGCGAATCCGGGCCGCGCACGCGTGGTCACGCTCAAGGGCCTGCTCGATGCGATCCGCACGCTGTCGTGCCGCGTCTGCGCGCTGGGCCTGGAGCCGCGCCTGGTGCATAGCTACAGCCAGATCGAGAACTTCGATTCACCGTTCCTGATGCAGAACATCGAGGTCAACCGGTACCTCGATGAATACGCGCGCTACCTGAACGGCGACATCCCGCGCCCCGACGACGCGCGTCACCTGCTCGTGATGCTGGACCAGTGCGAGGACGTGGTGCTCAAGATCCGGCGCCTGGCCCTGAGCAGTGGCACCAGCATCGCCCTGACCTACCTGCTGGTCGCGCTGCAGCAAAGTATCGACCGCCTGCAAAAGCTGCTGTTCCTGGTGGATGTGCCCGAGGTCGCGACGAACGCCGACACGGCTGACAGTGAAGCCGCCACCCAGGGCGTGCTGAGCGCCATGGCGGCCGGGACCCCACAGCTTGCCGGTGCGGCTGCATCGGCCGTCACCCTGACGCCGCAAGGCAATGTCGCCATCGTGGCTGAGCAGCCGCCGCCCGAATTGACTGCGCGCGAGCGCGCCGTGATCGAGCTGGCCGAAGAACTCATCGAAGCGCACAACACCAAGTACCAGGTGACGAACCTGGTGCGCGACAACGTCGACCTGCTGGCGCGCAATGTCACCGAAAACGCCAGCCGCACTGGCGAGCACTACATCGCCGAAGACCGCAAGGGCTTGCGCAAGATGCTGTGGTCGTCGTCCGGCGCCGGCTTCATCGTCGGCTTCATGGCGCTGTTCAAGATTCTGCTGGGCTATCTGCACTCGCCGCCGCTGGTCCAGGCCTTCTTGTTCAGCATGAATTATTCGTTCGGCTTCGTGCTGATCCACATGCTGCACTTTACCGTCGCGACCAAGCAGCCGGCCATGACGGCCCAGCGCATCGCGGCCTCCCTGCACCGTTCGGCGACCGGGCGCGGCCTCGACGTCGACCGGCTTGCTGAGCTCGTCAATAAAGTGTTCCGCACCCAGATGGTGGCGGTGCTCGGCAACGTGCTGGTCGCGTTCCCGGTGGCCTGGGCCATTGCCGAGGGCGTGCGCTGGTACCGGGGCGAGCATCTGGTCGACCCGATCAAGGCGCTGCATCTGCTTAACGAGATCGATCCCGTCAACAGCCCTGCCCTGTTCTATGCGGCAGTGGCCGGTGTCTGGCTGTTCGTGGCCGGCCTGGTGTCGGGCTATTACGACAACAAGGCCCTGTACACCCGCATGGGCCAGCGCGTCCAGCAATTGCGCGGCCTGCGCACGCTGCTCGGTCCCGCACGGCTGGCGCGCCTGGGCGCGTATGTCGAGAACAATCTGGGCGGCCTGATGGGTAACTTCTTCTTCGGCATTCTGCTGGGCACCACGGGCACAGTGGGCTTCCTGCTGGGCCTGCCGATCGACATTCGCCACATCACGTTCTCGGCCGCCAATTTCGCGACCGCGCTGGTGGCGCTTGACTATCAGATGACATTGCCGCAGATTCTCAACGCGACCGCTGGCGTGCTGCTGATCGGCACGGTCAACCTGTTGGTCAGCTTCGGCCTGGCGCTGTGGGTTGCCCTGCGCGCACGCAAGATCCGCTTCAAGCGCGGCATTCTGCTGGTGCAGGCACTGGGCCGCCGCTTTGCGTACTCGCCGGTGGAGTTCTTCCTCGGCCCCAAGCACCGCCAACTGGCGCCCCCCGATGCAGAACCCGTACGAGGATCAAAATGATCAAACAGCGCTTCGCCGCCTGGTGTGCCATCGCCGCTCTCGCCTGCGCGGTGACGGCCTGCAAGTCACTGCCCGATGCGAGCACGATGACCGGGGCGCCTGGTCAGTCGACGCCGACGGTCACGACGCAGCATGGCGAACTCAAGCAGAAACAGGCGGCGGCGCTGCTCAAGCGGCGCTGGGCGCGCGCGTCGACCGATCTCAAGGGGCTGGCGGTGCTGGAAGAACAGGCTACCGGCGTGCCGATGATCGCCGGCAATGCCGTCACGCTGCTGTTCGACGGCCCGGCGACGATGCGCGCGATGATGGAAGCGGCGCGCGGGGCCAAAAAATCGATCAACCTGGAAACCTATATCTTCGACCACGACGAGATTGGCGGGCAGTTTGCCGAGATCCTGATGCAGAAACGCAGCGAAGGCGTCGTGGTCAATATCATGGTCGACGGGGTCGGCACGCTGGCCACACCGAAGGAATTCTTCGACCGGCTGCGCCAGGCGGGCGTGAACGTGCTGGTCTTCAATCCGGTCGACCCCACCAAGCGGCCCGGCAAATGGGCGCTGAACAACCGCGATCACCGCAAGATCATGATCGTCGATGGCCTCGTGGCCTTCACCGGCGGCATCAACATCAGCAGCACCTATGCCAACAGCTCGCTGTTCCGGTCCAAAAAGCGCCCGGACGACGTGAGCCAGGACAAGGTCGGCTGGCGCGACACGCACATCAAGATCCAGGGGCCGGCCGTCGGCGCGCTGCAGTGGGCCTTCATCGACAACTGGGTGCACCAGGACGCCGGTGAATTGCCGCAGATCGATTATTTCCCGCAACTGGCGCCTGCGGGCGACAAGGTGGTGCGCGTGCTGGCCACATCCCCGGACCACGATTCGTCCATCTACAAGTCACTCGTCGTCGCCATCGGCGAATCGAAGAAATCGATCTACCTGACGGCCGCCTACTTCGTGCCGGACCGCCAGATCGTCGACGGCCTGATCGCTGCTGCCAAACGCGGCGTGGACGTGCAGCTCGTGCTGCCGGGCGTGTCCGATCACGGCTTCATCCGGCATGCGGGCGAATCGTTCTATGAAGAGCTGCTCGCGGGCGGCGTGCGCATCCACCAGTTGCAGGTGGCGGTCCTGCATGCCAAGACTACAGTGATCGATGGCATGTGGTCCTCCATCGGCTCGGCCAATATCGACCGCCGCAGTTTCATTCACAACTATGAAGTCAATGTGGTCGTGCTGGACCCGGCCTTCGGGCGCGAGATGGAAGCGGCGTTCAAGGAAGACGTCGTCCATTCGAAGGAAATCAAGCTCGACGCGTGGAAGCGGCGGCCATGGTCCGACCGCCTGCGCGAAGCGATGGCGCGCCTGACCGAATACTGGATCTGAGCGCGCCTGGCGGGGCCTCAGAGCCCCGCTGCCAGCATGCCGTCGGTGTGCGGCGACCAGACGCTGCCGGCCTGCATGAACTTTTCGGTATTGACCAGCTCAAACTTGCCGCCCACCGCATCCCAGCCATAGCGGTCGATCTCGACCCGCTGCGCGTCGACCCGTACCACATTGAACGAATTGACTTCCCCGCGCCCACGCGTCGAGGTCGCCGTGCCGGCCTGGATCACCAGCGCCGCATAGGCATCGATCTGGTAGCGCGCCGCCGTGCTGCCGGCGTGGCTGGCGTGCATGTGCCCGGCCATCAGGATATCGACGCCGGTTTCGGCAAACACTTCCATCGCCAGCGGCGCGCGCACGACCAGGTCGCGCTTTTCGAAATGATCGGGCAAGTCGAACGGGTGGTGCGTGACGACGATGCGCGTGACGTCAGGGCTCAGGCCGCTCAGGCGCTCGCGCAGCGCAGCGATCTGCTCGTGGCTGACCCGACCGTCCTTGATGGTCAGCGAACGGGCCGTGTTGACGCCCACGACGGCGATCTCGTCATCGATGAAGACCGGCTCGAGATCGTCGGTGATGTAGCGGCGATAGCGCGACAGCGGCCGGGCGAAACGGCGCAGCACGTTGTACAACGAAATATCGTGGTTGCCCGGCACGACGATCTGCGGCCCGGGCAGCGAATCGAGAAACGCGCGCGCCTCTTCGAATTCTTCCACCTTGGCACGCTGGGTCAGGTCGCCCGAGATGACGACGACGTCGGCCGCGATGCTGTGCACCAGCTCGCGCAACGGACCGAGCAGGGCCTGGTCGACGCGGCCAAAGTGCAGGTCGGACAAGTGAACGAGAGTGCGCATCGAAAAATTCCTTACATGTCTTGGGGTGAGGTCGCGCCGGACTGGCGCCGTTCACGGGCCCTGCGGCGGCGATTGAGGGTAGCGGTGCCGCCGATGCAGATTGCGAGCCAGCCGCAGCCCTCCGTCAGTGCGGCGAGGATGTCGGTGAGATAGTGCGCGCCGAGATACATGCGCGAAAACGCCACGGCGCCAATCATCAGGGCCGCCAGCACGAACGGCAGCACCCTGCCCGGCCATGTATGGGCGCGCCGCGCGAAGTAGCAGGCCAGCACGCCATACAGCACGGTGGCCGCCATCGTGTGCCCGCTGGGGAAACTGTAGGTGGTCAAGGTGACGATCGGCTCGTCGAAGTGCGGCCGGGCACGCTCGAATGTGTGCTTGAGCGCGACGTTGAGCAGCATGCCGCCCGGCACGCTGGCGATGACCGCCATCGTCCAGTAACGGTGACCGCTGCGATACAGCCACAGCGCCGCGCAGAACGCCATGATGAGGATGCCCGGCGTGCTGTGAATGTGGGTGATGAGCAGGAGCACGTCACGCAAGAGGCCACCCTGGCGCGCGTGCAGGTGCAGCCAGTTGGCGATCTCGGCATCGAACTGGGTAATCGGCGCGCCGGCCACGACGGCGCCGGCAAGCTGGGCGAACACCGCCATCGCAGCAAGCAGCAGCGCCACGCCAATGGTCAGGTGCAGCCCGTATTCGCCCTCGGCGGAGAAGCGGTTGGCGGCAAAGCGGTGAAGGCGTGGCAGTGTTTTGGTCATGATGACGCGATTATGACTGACTTGGCGAAAATACCACACACGAAAAAAACTACTGTATGCCCGAACAGTAACTGTTGATTCATACAGTAGTTATGGTATTCTTACCTCACTGCATAACCACTCGATACGAGGAAACGAACATGACCACGCTCAATAGCTCTTTTGGTATGGAACACGCCCCGACCCCTTTCATGGTCCGCATTGGCCGTCGCGAAATCCTGGTGACCCGCGACTTCCGCAAGCGTTTCTACGCCGTGAATCCAGTCATCGAGTGCGATACGGGCGTCGAAGCCGGCCACGTCGAGATCCTGCTGTTCCGCCGCTGGCTGGTCATCCTGTCCAAGGCAAACTGAGCCCACCTGTGCCGGCGCAGAAATCGTATAAGGTTGCTTGAATTTATTCGTTTTCTTTCTACAGGCCGAGACCGTACTCTACCGTCTCTAACCTGAAGAAAGACACTCGATGCTTCGCAAAACCTTCATCAGCTCGCTGGCAGCCCTGACCCTTCTGGCGCACGCGCCTGCATTTGCCGCCGACATCAGCCTGCTCAACGTATCGTATGATCCGACGCGCGAGCTGTACCACGAGTTCGATGCGGCATTTGCCAAGCACTGGAAAGCAAAGACCGGCGACAACGTCACGATCAAGCAATCGCACGGCGGCTCGGGCAAGCAGGCACGCTCGGTGATCGACGGCCTGCAGGCCGATGTCGTCACCCTCGCGCTGGGGTATGACATCGACGCCATCCGCGACAAGGGCCTGATCAATCCGGGCTGGGAACAAAAACTCAAATACCGCAGCGCGCCGTACACGTCGACCATCGTATTCCTGGTGCGCAAGGGCAATCCAAAACAGATCCGCGACTGGGGCGACCTCGTCAAGCCGGGCGTTTCGGTGATCACGCCGAATCCGAAGACGTCCGGCGGCGCACGCTGGAACCACCTGGCGGCCTACGGCTACGCGCTGCGCCAGCCGGGCGGCACCGACGCCAAAGCGCGTGATTACCTGGCGCGCCTGTACAAGAACGTGCCGGTACTCGATTCCGGCGCCCGCGGCGCCACCACGACCTTCGTCGAGCGTGGCATCGGCGACGTGCTGCTGGCCTGGGAAAACGAGGCGCTGCTGGCACTGCGTGAACTCGGCCCGGACAAGTTCGAGATCGTCGCACCGTCGGTCAGCATCCTGGCCGAGCCACCGGTGGCCGTGGTCGACAAGACCGTCGACAAGCGCGGTACGCGGCCAGTGGCGCAGGCTTACCTCGAATTTTTGTACGGCGACCAGGGCCAGGACATCATCGCCAAGAACTACTACCGCCCTTCGGTCGAGAAATTCGCCAAGAAATACGCGTCGCAGTTCCCGCAGATCAAGCTGTTCCAGATCAGCGATTTCGGCGGCTGGACCGCGGCGCAGAAAACCCACTTTGCCGATGGCGGTGTGTTCGATCAGATTTATTCCAAGAAATAACCTGTCGCCTGTCCGCGCCTGCGCCCGCGCAGTTCTCGTAAAACGCCGTTCCCGCATCGTGTGGGAACGGCGTTTTTCGTTATCCGGCGACTACCTGCCCCGTCACGTCACCCGCGCGCCACGTTTTCTCTTGAAATATCACTATGCAACACGAAGTGATCATTTCAATAACTCCCTCCTCGACCAAATCAAAGAAAAAAGGATCATCCATGTCAGTCAAACTGAAGAAAATCAATGAGCAAGTCATCGTCATCACGGGCGCCACCAGCGGCATCGGCCTGACCACCGCCCGCATGGCCGCCGAACGCGGCGCCAAATTGGTGCTGGCGGCACGCGCCGACGACGCCCTCGCCCACCTGGCTGAAGAACTGACCACGATCGGCGCCGAGGTCGTCACTGTCACGGCGGACGTGGGCAATATCGACGATGTGGCGCGCATTGGCGACGCCGCGATCGAGCGCTTCGGCCGTATCGACACCTGGATCAATAACGCGGGCATCTCGATCTTCGGCCGGATGGAAGATGTGGCGCCCGAAGACCACCACCGCCTGTTCCAGACCAACTTCTGGGGCGTGGTCAATGGCTCGATGGAAGCGGTCAAGCGCATGAAGCTGCGCGGCGGCGGCGCGCTGATCAACCTGGGCAGCGAGCTGTCGGACCACGCCATCCCGCTGCAAGGCATGTACGCGGCGTCCAAGCACGCCGTGAAGGGCTTCACGGATTCGCTGCGCATCGAACTGGACAAGGAAGGCGCACCGATGTCGGTCACGCTGATCAAGCCAACCGGGATCGACACCATGTTTGCGGTGCACGCAAAAAACTATATGGACAAGGAACCGAAGCTGCCGGCGCCGGTCTATGCGCCAGAAATCGTTGCTGATGCAATCTTGTATGCGGCCCAGCATCCGAAACGCGACGTGTTCGTCGGCGGTGCGGCCAAGATGAATTCGACGGGAGCGCGCTTGCTGCCACGCGTGTTCGATAAATTCCTGCAGGCGACAATGTTTGTGAACCAGAAGCTGGACGTCGACACCGACCCAAGCCGGCGCGACGCCCTGCACAAGCCCGACTACACACGTGAATTGCGTGAGCGCCAGGGCTCGCCACATCACGTCATCGAGCACAGCGAATACACGGCGGCAGCGCTGCGCTCGAAGTACATCAACGCCGCCCTGCTGGGCAGCGGCGCCTTGTTAGCGGCTTACGTCCTGACCCGGCGGAAGACTCGTTAAGAAGTCGGTGTCATCCTCGGTCAGTGGCAGATCGGGGATGGATTCAATGCGGTCGGTGTCGATGTCGGCGCCATCCCTGACAACGGCGTCGCGCCCGGCTGCGGCGCGTTCGCCCGTACCGCTGCGGTCGCTGTCGCCCGAGAAATCGGCGTCGCCGACATCAGGCCCGGCCGTTTCACCTGCATGACCGGCTTCGAGGTCGGACGTGGTGCCGCCGTCGAAGTCGAGCGTCTGCTCAGGATCGATATTGCTGGCAAAGCCAGGACCGCCCACGACATCGCTGCCGGTGTCCGACAAGTCGCTCGGGCCGAGTGCGTCGACGCCATGGCCCTTGCCCAGGCTGCGGTCTGGTGCTTCAGGGAAGTTATCCGGATCAAGTGTGCTGGTACCAGTCATAAGGTCTCCTCAATAGTTAATGAACCATGGAGACACATTACTGAATTTCGCCGATTCCTGTCGCAACGCAGGACCGGCGCACGAACGGGCACGGCGCGATCAGAATGCGCGCCGCATCCCGACGTTGAGCGACGAGCCACTGCCCGGCTTGACGCCCGCGTGCACGCCGGCCAGATGCTGGATGCGCGAATAGGCGGCATAGAAATCCATGCGGCGCGAGACGGCGTAGCTGGCGCCAACGGCGACCTGGCGCGCATCGCGGTTGGACAGGTCGCGGTCGTTGCGCCGGATGTAGGAGGCCAGCAGCGTGGTCGAGTGGCTCATGGGCACCGCCACACCGGCCAGCACGTCGCGGCTGTTGGTGGAACGCGTGGCGGCCACGCCGGCGCTGTAGGGATTATCGGGATTGAACAGCGGCGAGCTGCCCCAGCCGCGGCTGGCACTGTAGGCGGCGTAGGCCGTGCCCCAGTCGAAGCGCATATTGGCGGCAACGATGGAATTCTTGGCCGCCATCGTGATGTCGATCTGGTCGTAGCGCGTGACCTTGGCCACGTTGCGGTTCTGGTGGGCCGCGCGAATGGTCAGTGGCCCGAGATTGACGCCGACCGACATGCCCCAGGCGCGGCCCGAGGGCGAACCGTCGACGTCGCCCTTGCCCCACTTGGCGCCGGTCGAGACGCCAGCAAGCTTGCCTTCGTAAGCGACGCTGTCATCGGCGCGTGCGCCGCGTGGCGCAGCCTGGGCGGCCAGGCCGCCGTGAAACGGATCGCCCACGTCATTGAGCGTCGTGTAGTCGATATTGAATTGCCGGCCCACGGTCAGCGTGCCGGCACCGATGTGCGCGGGGGTTTGCTCGGGCTCGGCGGCAGACTCACGGGTAAAGACGGCATTGCCCGCGGGCGCATTCACGCCATCGGCGCGCGCGCCCAACTGGAGCTGGACCAGACAATCATGCGCGCACACGGTTTCAGGGATCGCAACATTGCCGGCGTCCCTTGCGGTGGCCACCGATTCCTGCGCCGAAGCACATACCGCACTTGAACCCAGCACGGCCATAGCGATGAAAGACATTTTCATGGCGTCACACTCTCCCTGACACCTACTATCCGCGAAACGCCGCGAATCCATCTGTCTATTACTTCACATTACTTTACAGAAGCGCCTGCTTCCAATCCGGCACTGTGCAGTACATGCAACCGATCATACGCTACCGGCGCAGCGCCGCAAAGCCTGCTGGCTCCCATTCGCGCAGTGCAAGCAGCAAGCCGGTACCACGCCGCTGCGCCAGCGGCGCGGCCAGGCTTTCGTCGTGCAATTGCGCAAAGCGGCTGCGCAACTGGCGCAGCTCCTGCTGCAGCTTGGCGCGCGCGCTCTCGGTCAGCATCCCATGCGCAAAATCGAGCGACTCGCCCACCCCGCCGAACGCACCGGCCACGAATTCGGGCAAGCCCTGCTCGCGAAAGTACGCCCGGATCGGCCCGTCAGGCAACCAGTCGAAATCGCGCGCCACGTTCACGCGGATGCGGTTGCCGGGCAAGAGCGAGATCAGTTGCAGGCGGTCGAGATGGAGCAGGTGCTGCACGCATTGCGCTTCGGTCAGGGCATAGGCGCCGAGGATGTCGAGCATGCGCCAGTGATTCAGCGCGCATACGGCGACGAGCAGCAGCTTCGGATCCGACACCAGCTCGGCTTCCTGCCCGGCGCTGAGCGTGCGCAGGCGGCGCTGGCCGGCCTGGGCTTCCTGCGTGATCTCGGCCAGCGTGAAGCCGAGCAGGCTGCAGATTTCGACGATCCGGTCGAGGGTAAATTGCTCGCTGGCGAACAGGCGCTTGACGCTCGGCTCGGACAAGTCGAGCGCGACGGCAACGTCACGGTAGGTCAGCCCCTGCAGTTTCAGCTGACGCTTGATGGTGGCAATGATCTGACTGATCTGGTTCATGGAGTCTACTGGCAATCGCAAAGGACAACTTGGGGCGTGAAGGCCAGCCTGCGCCTCAAATCGGTACGGCAGCCAGCGCCACCGCATTCTTGCCGCCGCGCTTGGCTGCGTACATGGCATGGTCGGCGCGCGCCAGCCAGGCATCGAGATCGGGCTTGTCGCCCGGCGCAAACACCGCGACGCCAATGCTGGCGCCCACGGTGACGTCGGTGGTGCTGAGCGCATATGGCTCGCGCAGGCGGTCGAGCAGCTTCCAGGCAGTTTCCTCGGCATCGGTGCGCGAGGTCAGCATTTCCAGCACGACGACAAATTCGTCACCCGCCAGGCGCGCGACCATATCGGTCATGCGGATCGACTCGGCAAGGCGCGCGCCAAACTGGCGCAGCAGCTCGTCGCCTTCTTCGTGGCCGTGGTTGTCATTGACCGCCTTGAAGCCATCCATGTCGATGAACAGCAGCGCCGCCGGACGCCCACCCCGGCTGGCGCGGCCCATCGCCTCGGGCAACGTTTCGAGCAGCGCCCGCCGGTTCGGCAGACCCGTCAGCACGTCGCGCAGCAGCAGCGCCTGCAGTTCCGCCGTACGCTGCGCGACCTTCGATTCCAGGTGTTCATTCATCTGCTGCAGGGCGCGCCGGTATTGTTCTTCGCTCTCGACCAGGTTACGCATCGTGCGCGACAGCATATTGGCTTCGTAGAAGCCCTGGATATGCGGAATCGTCGGCAACTCGTGACCGCTGGCAGTGGCTTCCGTCACCCGCTCGATCGCTTCGCCCAAGCGCGTCATCGGGCGCGCCAGGCGCTGCGCCAGCAAGGCCGCGACGACGGCGAGCACCACGCCCAGCAAGCCGCTCCACATCAGCATCCGGTGCTGCAGCAGCTTGGCACTCTGTAACGCCTTGTCTTCGTCCTGGCGCACCAGCACCGCCCAGTTCAGCGACGCCTCGTTGCCGATCTGGCCCGTCTGGCTATAGCCGGTGAGATAGGTACGCCCATCGGGCCAGGCTTCACGCAGCGCGCCCGTGTCGCCGAGCCTGGCGCGGCGCAGGCTTTCCGTTGAAATCTTTTTCTCGACCAGTTCTTGCGGGCCAAGCATGACGGTCCCGTCATTGCGCACGACCAGGATCTCGGCGCCGTACTCGCGCAGCGCCGGCGTCAGGAGCTTGCGCGCCTGGCGCCGTGCCCAGTCCCAGCTCAGGTGCAGGCCGAGCACGGCAAACATCTCGCCGTCGTGGCTGAACACGGGCGTGGAGACATCGACAAATCGCCACGGATCGGTACCGTGGGGCATGAGCTTTTCAAGCATGACGGCAGGATGGTAATCGGTGGCGCGCACGCCGACCTGGCCCGACTTGAACCAGGGCCGGGCGCTGACGTCGGCGCCTTCGAGCTGGCCTTTGGTCGAGGCAGTGACCTTGCCATCGATGTCGGCCAGGCCGATCCAGGCGTAATCGGGGAATGTCTGCTGCAGGCTTTCCAGCGCAATGCGTGCGGACGCCGGACTGCGCGCGTTGCGCACTTGCGGCAAGGCGGCCAGCAGGCGGGCGTCGCCCGTGGCTTGTTCAACCACACGGTTGAGCGAATCGCGCATCTGCCATGACAACTGTTGCAGCCGAAGCTGCGCTTCAGCATTGGCCTGGCGCACCGCAAAATGGTTGACCACCGCCAGCAGCAGAGCGACCGTCAGTGCCACCGTGGCGCACACGGCCAGGGTCATCAGGGTGGACAGTCGAAATCTACAGAGCAAACCTTGCATGTGCGGTATTAGCAAACGGGTAATAGCTCATCATGATAGCGCCGAAACCGGGAGTGAATTCGGATTAATTCAGATGCGCCGTGGAAATACATTTCCAGGCCGCTATTTTGGATGAATTGCAACACTGTAACGGAGATCGGGGACACTGACTATCTTTACGATGCGATGGCACCCGAACCCTGGCTGCGCTCGGGTACCGCCGGTGCCCTGACTGGTCGCGTACTATTACCGACAACCGTTCAACCACCGATCAAGAGGCCCATTCATGTTGCATCGTTCCCTTCCTCCCCTGCTTGCCATGTCGCTCATCGTGGCCGCCTCTGGCGCAACCGCATCGCCAGACGCACCGGTAATCACCGTCGACACCGGCAAGGTGGCAGGCTCGAGCGATGCAGGCATCGCCAGCTGGAAAGGGATCCCGTTTGCCGCCCCGCCGGTGGGCATGCTGCGCTGGCGCCCGCCTGCGCCTGCCAAGCCGTGGCCGGGCGTACGTCAGGCCACCGCCTACGCGGCCGATTGCATGCAAGTGCCCTTCCCCAGTGACGCCGCGCCACTGGGCACGACGCCAAGCGAAGACTGCCTGTACCTGAACGTCTGGAAGCCGGCCGATGCCAAGGGCCCACTTCCCGTGATCGTCTGGATCTATGGCGGCGGCTTCGTCAACGGTGGCGCATCGCCCCCGACCTATTCCGGCGCCGAACTGGCGAAACAGGGCGCGCTCGTCGTCAGCTTCAATTACCGCATCGGGCGCTTTGGTTTCTTTGCCCATCCACAGCTGACACGCGAGACAGGCACCCGCGGCACTAAAGGCGTGGTTGGCAACTACGGTTTCATGGACCAGATCGCGGCGCTGGAATGGGTCAAGCGCAATGTGGCGGCGTTTGGCGGCGATCCGGCGAATGTCACGATCGCCGGTGAATCGGCGGGCGGCATGTCAGTCAATACGTTGCTGACCTCGCCAATGAGCAAGGGCTTGTTTTCCAAGGCAGTGGTCATGTCGGGTGGCGATGGCGGCACAGCGCCGACGCCGCTGGCCGACGTCGAACGGATCGGCATGCAGTTTGCGACCGGCAAGGGCATCGCGGCGGACGATCCAAAAGCGCTGGAGAAACTGCGGGCGCTGCCGTCGGACGCGGTCGCCGACGGCTTGAACCTGGCCAACTTCATGCAGCGCGACAAGCCGACGTACCACGGCCCCTATGTCGACGGCAAGCTGGCCATCGATTCACGCGCCGCGTTTGCCGAAGGCCGCATGCACAAGGTGCCGGTGATGATCGGTGCGACCAGCGCCGATATCGGCGGCAAGACCGGGTATATGGTGGCCGGTGCGCGCAGCCTTGCAGGGACGCTGGCCGGGCACGGCGCGCCCGTGTATGCGTACCGCTTTTCGTACGTACATCAGGCCAATGAAAAACCGGGCGCCGGTGCCGGGCATGCGACGGATATTCCGTTCTTCTTCGACACGGTGGCCATCAAGTACGGCGCGCAGGCGACGGCCCGCGATCTTGGCATGGGCAAAACGATGAGTACGTATATGGTGAATTTTGCGAAGCGCGGGGATCCGAACGGGGCCGGACTGCCGGCATGGGACCGCTATGCGCGTTCGGCCGACGCGATCATGGACTTCACTGCCAACGGCACTGCAGTGATGGGCAAGGATGCCTGGGGCGCCGACATCGATGCGGCGCAAACGACGCCCGCCAAGGCTGGCGAGCGTCGCTGAACTGCCGTTCTTCAACGGCAAGCATTACATCAGGCCAGTTGCGCCTGATAAGGAATGGCGCTGGCGCGACGCGCCGTGACCGGCTTGGCTGGCGCTGACACGGCGGCCGGCGCGATCTTGAACACACTGACGCGATCGGCCAGCCCGGCAGCGCTTTCCTGCAACGACGTGGCAGCGCTGGCGGCTTCCTCGACGAGGGCGGCGTTCTGCTGCGTGACCTGGTCCATCTGGCTGATCGCGTGGTGAATCTGCTCAATGCCCGAGCTCTGCTCGGCGCTGGCCACACTGATTTCACCCATAATGCCCGCCACCCGGCGCACGCTCTGCAAGATTTCTTCCATCGTTGCACCGGCCTGGTCGACCAGGCGCGTGCCTGCATCCACCTTGTTGACCGAGTCGCCGATCAGTTCCTTGATTTCCTTGGCGGCACTGGCCGAGCGCTGCGCCAGATTGCGCACTTCGCTCGCAACGACAGCAAAGCCGCGGCCCTGCTCACCGGCACGCGCCGCTTCCACTGCCGCATTGAGCGCCAGGATATTGGTCTGGAACGCGATGCCATCGATGACGCCGATGATGTCGACAATCTTGCGGGCCGACGCATTGATCTCGCCCATGGTGCCCACGACTTCGGTCACGACCGAACCACCACGGGTGGCGATCTGCGTGGCCGAAGCCGCCAGCTCATTGGCCTGACGTGCATTTTCCGCGTTCTGGCGCACCGTGCTGGTCAGCTCTTCGACGGACGCGGCGGTCTCCTCGATGGCGCTGGCCTGCTGTTCGGTACGCGCCGACAAGTCCATATTGCCAGCGGCGATCTGGGTCGACGCCGTGGCGATCACTTCACTTTCGCTACGCACATCCTTGACGATGCCGGCCAGCGACGCGGTCATGTCACGCAAGGCAGCCAGCAGCTGGCCAAATTCATTGGTCGACTTGACCGGCGCCTGGAGACTCAGGTCGCCATCGGCGACACGGCGTGCCACGGCCACGGCTTGCATCAGCGGCGTGTTGATCGCACTGACCAGGTAGAACGCGGCACCAATGCTGAGCAGGATCGCCACGACGATAGCGGCAATCACGACCGTGTTGAGCACGGCGAGTTCCTGGTGCAGTTCCTTGCCCTGGCGGACATTGCGATCGCTCATCAGCTTCTGCAGTGCTGCAAATGCCTCGGTCGACTTGTTGTAGGTCGGGTTGATCTGCTTGCCGAGCATCAGGTTGGCGTCATCCCACTGACCCGATTGAATCGCGCGCATGGCATTGCCGATCATGTCGATGCCCAGATTGTCGCTGGCCGTCATCCATGCAGCAAAACGCTCGCGCGTTTCGGGGAAGCGCAGACTCGCCTGCAGCTCTTGCTGCTCCTTGCGCATCTCTTCGCTGTTCTTGGCGATGAAGTCGCTGTGGAACGTCAATGGGTGGTTGTGCAGCGACGCGTGCTTGTTTTCAGGATTGTGCTGCAGCGCCTGCAGGATGTGGCTGCGGTTGGTCTCCATGCGCATTTTCAGGTCGGACATGCCGATCTGCTGGTTGGCCGTGGTGAGCGCGAGGTTTTCGAGGAGATCAACGGCGCGCTGCGTGGCGTGGTAGCCAAGGGCGCCGACGGTGATGACGGCCAGGATGAGCAAGCCAATGACGGCGGCGATCACGTACTTGATGCTGAAGTTTTTCATGATGGATGAGAAGTGGAGCGCGAAGGATGTCGCTGAGGGGGTCGATTATCCACAAACTTCGACCAGATTTCTAACAAGAAACATGACTTTCCGTCTGACAATATTCACAGTTGTTGTTCGGGCAAGGGGTCTGTGTTGGATCCCTCCACGCACCCTTCCGTGATGCTGCTACCGGCCAAACTGGCACATGTTGCAAAAGACATCGCTTGCCCTACGGTAGTAGGCTTCGACATACAATTGATGGGTCAATAAAACATACCGAAGGTCATGCAGACCATTTCTCAGTACGATCAGAACGCCGAACAATTTGTCTCCCAGTACGAATCGCTGACCTTCGAACATGTTCACCCTGCCCTGCTGGATCTTCTGCCGCCGCCCGGCGCGACAATTCTGGACGTGGGTGCCGGTTCGGGAAGGGATGCCGCATGGTTCGCGGCCAAGGGATACGATGTAGTCGCCGCCGAGCCATCGGCAGCGATGCGTATGCTGGCGCGCCAGCACCATCCCTCACCGCGCATTCACTGGGTGGCCGACAGTCTGCCGGACCTGTCCCATGTACGTCGGCTGGGACTATCCTTCGACCTCATCCTGCTTTCTGCTGTCTGGATGCACGTCCCACCAACTGCACGCCAGCGTGCATTGAGAAAGCTGGCGACGCTGCTGGTGCCGAATGGTCGCATCGCTGTCAGTCTTCGCATTGGTCCGCCCGATACCGCCCGCGCAATGCATGAGGTCACACTGCAAGAGTTGATGGCGATGGCCCAGCAGTTTGGACTCCGGCTGGTACGCACTGACGATAGCCCCGACAGGTTAGGCCGCCCCGGCATTTCATGGACAATAGCCGTACTTGGACTACCGGACGATGGCCTTAGCGTGCTTCCGCTGCTACGCCACCTGATCCTCAACGACAATAAGGCATCGACCTATAAGATCGCGCTGCTGCGCATTCTTGCAAGAATCGCCGATTCTGCGGCCGGATCTGCCCGTTATGAGTCCGAGTCAGTCGTTCTGCCATTTGGCTTGGTGGCAATGTTCTGGCTACGCATGTACAAACCGCTCATCGAGGGTGGCCTTCCCCAGATGCCGCCCAACCGGACCGGAAACGGACCTGGTTTCGTCACCAACAACTTCACGGCATTGCATCCAGTTCGGCCAGTTGACCTTCGTGCAGGGATGATATTTCAAGACGACACGGCGCGACACCTTCATGGTAGCCTTTGGGAGATCTCGCGGCTAATCCGCGAGATGCCGGTCAAGTTTCTGCGCTGGCCCGCGAGCGATGAGAATATCTTCCACATCAAGCACCAGCGCCGCACATCAACACCGTCATTTCTGCGGATTGATGATCCATTTCTTTGGAGCTTTGGCGAATTCCACGTTCCCCTTCCTATCTGGGACGCGCTTCGTCACTTCAATGTGTGGGTCGAACCAGTACTTGTTGCGGAATGGGTGCGCCTGATGGAATCCTACGCGGGACAACTCGGCCCTGTAATTAGCCAGACCGCAAATGCGCTCCTTGCATGGGCAGATCCAGAGCGCGACACCAAGTTCGCACGTGCTGCGGTCGAACGGCTTCGTACTCAAGGAAAGTCCATCTACTGCGTCTGGTCGGGCCAGCATCTGAAGGATGACTACGACATCGACCATTGTTTTCCCTTCGCCGCCTGGCCCTGTGGGGACGCGTGGAACTTGATGCCTGCATCGAAGCGAATCAACAACGAAAAGTCGAACCGGCTAATCACACAAGGCGCCCTCGAACGCGCTAGTGAGCGGATCACTGACTGGTGGGAAGAAGCGTTTCTCTCGATGGGGACTGATGCGCGGCTCCGATTCTTTCTGGAAGCCGAACAAACGCTCCCGATGCTGGACGCGACCGCTTGTTCTACAGACGTGATCGATGCCATGAAATTGCAGCGCATTCGGCTAGCCAAGGATCAGGGCTTACGTCCATGGGATCCGATGCGAGGCAGAGAGCGGCTTGTAGTTTCCACCGGCGGCTCTTCGCTCGTCATACCATCAGCGTGAGGCGCTTGGCACTAGTACGGGCGTCACCGAACAGCAGCCCCAGCCGGCCGTGTGCCCTGACGCACCGGATATTTACCGCATGCTCGGCTCCGGCTATCGATTAGACAGCGCCACAGCGCCGCCCTATCGACGGGTAGGTATCGAGTGTTGTGAGATCATATACCCGTCAATAGCTGGCGGCTCTTCAAAGGCCAGCACGTTGCGTCTACTCTGTTCAACCTTGAGCGTATTCCGGCATCCCGATGACCTAATCCTACCTCGCCAGGCGCGCACCATCGATTCGATCACTAGCGTTGTGAAGCCATTGCGCAAACGGCAGTATCTGTTACCAGCGAGCGTTAGGAAATCTACTGAAATGCGCTGTGATGCATTGCATGAAAGCGCGGGCTGATCTATTAGATCACCAATCCCCACGCGATACAGGTGACTCGGCGATATGGCTCGCGGTAACCGGTTCTATCGGGGCGGACGACGAAAATTTTTCGCCGTTTATAACGCAACAAATCATCTATGATGCAACTTGCAGAGCATGTCAGAAATGGTTGAATTGTATCGACCCAAGTCGAATAACTGCCAGAGAACGGACGGAGAAATACTGCTACGCTCAAATGCGTGAAGCGGTGGATGGCGATAATGAAACAACTTTTCGTTCGAGATGTTCAGAAATGAAGATCCCTATTGGTGCATCAACAGCGATTATACCTTCGTACGGTTCTGTTGGTGGTGTGGTAAGGCGCAGCCTGACATGCAATTTTAGTAAGTTTTTGTGACTCAGTAATCCCCCATTTTTAGAGCACGCTAGAAGTAGAGGTTAAGCGGAGAACGTAGTTTCTGTTTTGGCGTAATACTACCTAGCGCCATGTTGGGCCGGTCGTGATTCTATGTCCACAACTAGTCGGTGAAAATTCTTGGATTTCGTCGAGCGCCTTGAACAAGTGATGGGCGAGCCAGTCGTAACGAACCGTCCTGTTGTAGCGCTCAACGTAGGCATTCTGTTGGGCTGGCCGGGCTGGATGAAATCGAGGCGGATACCGCTTTGCGGGCCACACCAAGGCCACTGGGTTGGTGTATTTAGGACCTGACGGCCTCGGCTTGCTTGAGAACGGTGATGATCTGGCTGTTGTAAAGCGGGAAGTCTTCATGCAGAGCTTTCTGCATCTCAAGTAGAAATTCTACTTCTAATCGCGCTCTTTTTGTGGGGGGGGGAAATTACCGTTCTAAGATTTTTTCAGGATGTGGCGATATCAGCGCTGAGGACCGACCACTTCAAGATGCGCTGATGCGCGTTGATTAAGCACCTCTGACTGGTCACCATAACACTATTAGCAACGATATCATATCACATAATGATTCTAAATTAATAACTAAATAACTTTGCAAAGGACCACAAATAAATTCGGGGACTGGCTGACTATGTTACGCGTAGAATTCTGCCATCTGCTCTTAGGACTATGGCTCTGTACGTCCGGCACCCACCCCTTGAAGACTATGAAGGTTACTGAATAGCTATATACTGGCGTTCTGTTCGCGATAATCGCTACATTATGAAATAATTACTTCATGAAAAATCTTAAAAAGTGGGCGAATAGCCCGTTTGTCATAATGCCCCTTTTGGTATTATTTTCGGTTTTCGACCTGATATTGCTCGGAAAGAGCTTTCAGTTGAGCAAGTCAGACTGGGCGGGATGGGTGCAGGCCGTGGGGTCGATTGGCGCAATCGTTATGGGTTGGGCTGTCGTGCGCCACCAGATTGCGAATGGCCAACGCAATCGTCTCGAAGAAAACGCCAGCGCCGATAGAGTGCACTTGGAGATCGGGCTGCGATTAGCCAAGGACGTTTATGGTATTCACATGGACGTACATCGAAAGCACGTCATGAATCAAACGCTGTTCCCAGGGAGGAATCGACCGCTGAGCAACGAGCGCATCGTTGAAATGCAAGTTTCCTTGCACAACTTCACACTCAGGCCGATTAGTCCTTTGCTTTATGCAGAGGTACTCTCCCTTCTACGTGAACTTGCGTACACGGCGGTCTCGATTCGCGAGCAAAACGCGCTGCCCAACACCTCAAATCAACGTGTGAAAAGATCGTTGAAACGAACAAAGACTGTTCTCAAGTGCCGCGACAGGATTGCCGCAATGCTTTCAGCGTCTTAGAAGCGGGTAGCAGACTTTGACAGGCTCAGTGTTCGCAGTTACTTGCGCATAGGCAGGGGTCAGATACCGTCTTGAATTGCAAGCCGATTCGACAAGAAATTTGCGTCGAATGGCTTGCGTGTTCGAATGACGCCGTAAATCAGATGGGCCAATCTGTGCGTAACGGCGCCGATGACGGCTTTTTTCGCCATGCCGGTTGCAAGCAAGCGATCGGCAAACTGGCGCAAGATGGGGTTATGACGGCGCGCTACCATGCTGGGCATAAAGAGAGCAGCTCGTAGTGAGGAACTTCCAGTCTTGCTCATCACAATTCGCCCCCTCACCGAACTGCCGGAGGTGCGCTGCTTTGGTGTCACGCCGAGAGAGGCAGCGAAGGCCTTGGCGTTCTTGAAGCGGCGAATGCCGCCAATGTGGCCAAGGACACGGGCTATCGTCGTTGTTCCCAAGCCGGGAATGCTGGCAATAAGCTGGGCATCATTTTTTAGACCAGGATGCCGATCGATGTGATCGTCGATCTCCTTTTCCAGCTTTTTGATTTCGATGTCCAACCACGTGATATGCGTTTTCACGTTCATCGCAACGTCATCCATTCCGCCGATCGTACGAGCTTCCAGCCGATTCTCTTCCTCCTGCCAGATATCTTTCAGTGCTTAAACACGCAACGTCCATCCCCGTCGCTGGCGCTGCTCCAGCGGCGGTGGCGACGATAATTCGGGATTCATGGCCAAGCAATAGCGAGCAATGAGACCAGCATCGATTTCATCGTTCTTATTGCGGATATTTTCACCGTCTCCGAAGCCCTTAATGCAGGCAGGATTGACGATGCTTATCTTGATACCAGCGTCATACAATGTCAACGCCAAGGCCTCGTGGTACACGCCTGTCGCCTTCATGCACAGGGGCAGCAGAGAGCGCGACGCCTTCGACTTGTCGATCCATTCCAGCAAACTCTTATAGCCTGCAGGCGTGTCCTGCAGCACCTTCGTTTTTACTTTTCCGTTGATTAGCAACTCGATTTCGAGCTTTGATTTGCTAACGTCCATTCCCAAAACCTAGCGCATCGCTTCCATTTTTACCTCACTCGTATGCGGGCTTACGCAAAGAACAGCGATGGCTCAAGATACCGTTCGGATTAATAAAATGAAACGGGCGGGGGCACCAATCTGCACCATGTGCTCAATGGCACTCAGTTTGAACAGTGTCACCCCGACCGGCCACATTACCATTATTATCTACTGGTGCGCTAGCATCTTCAATATACGAGGTCTGACATTTGGACACTGACTCGTCATTAAGGTCACACATTGTGATCGCTGTCGTTGTGCCTGTCAGTTTACCAGACCTGCCCTCTTTCATGAGGAAGGGGTGGCGGCAGTCAAACCAACTAGATAAAGCGGAGGTTGCAGAACTGCACATCTATAAATGATGAGTGTAAGGGTCACAGACGGGCCGCAAATTCATCGGCTCCAAAAAGCGAAAAAGCCGTCGAAAATCGACGGCTTGTTTCTAAGTTCTGGCGGAAGCGGTGTCTGTTAAATTCTCATATGAGAAAACGGTGGTTGGCGGTGATTACCCACGTTTTTACCCATGTTTTTCGAAGCATCTTATTATTGCGATTTTGAAGTAATCTGCATCTAAGGAAACGTTGATTAATTGACGATTTGTGTACACCCAAGTTTTTCCGGAGGCGAGATCGCGCCCGGGTTTTAATCTTGCTTTTCAATGCTTGCGACAGCCGGCTTTTGTGCAATCTCACGGGATTTCCTGCGTCTTTCAGCGCTCAGGACGAAACTCGATTTTCGACGGCATTAAAGCGCCGACCCGCCAACACCAGATTGGCGAAACCGAACAGCGTAAACAATTGCGCAGTGTTCTTGCTAGGCCACAGTGATGCGTCTCACGATGACGGAACAGGTTCTTGATGACATGGAACGGATGATCGACTTTCGCGCGTACTCGGGCCTTCCGATGCTTCAGTTTCTCCGTCATGCGGCCCAGTTTGTTTTTGGGCCGCGCCTAGCGTTCGGAGCGCGTCATGGCGACATGCCAAGTCACCGCTTTGCCAGCATTTCAGGGTAATTCCCCACGCCCTGCTAGATTGCGTCGCCAAGCGCAGCAGTCTCGTCGCCATGCAAAAGCGAATGGGGCTTGAGTCGCGTCGGAGACCCTGGCAGCGGTACCGACGGCAGTATGTACCAAGTCCGATGCCGCGTAACGCCAATGTGCGCTTTCATCCCGACGTGAAGGTCACTGCCCTTCTTCGACTGCGGCATCTCCGGGTCGAGTTTGCCATCCATATTCTTCGTCGATGGCGCGCGGTGATCAGCGTGGCTTCAACGATGTTCCCCTCGCGTATCATCGAATTTTTCGCGAGGTATTTGTTGATTGCATCGAAGATCTGACGCGTCTGTCCGTTAGCCTCGAGCGGGTGGCGAAACTTGAGCAACATCGTCGCATCCGCAGCCGATTTGCGGCTCAAGTCGATGCCCACGAAAGCACGAACGCCTTGGCTGTCGTAGACCGCATCTTCAATGTCTTCGTCCGACAAACCAAAGGATTGTTGGGCTATGTACATCCGCAGCATGCGCGCTAGACCGGTCGGCGGACGACCCGCGCCTTCCACCTTCGGGTAGACCGGCTCGACCGAGTTGTACTGCTTGTTCCACGACGTGACGCTGTCGATCTCAGCGAGGAAACGGTCGCGACGCATTAGTTTCTTCCTAGCAGTGTGTTCGAGGTCGGAGAAGCTCTTTTAAATAATCGATGGCAATCGGGGAACGCAGCATTATTTCCTCAGGTTGCGACTCCTGCGGGAACCGAAGCGACCAAATTAATATTTTTATTAGACCTGACCCTCGCCCCCTGCTTGTTATGAAACTTTCCCAAAAGTTGCATACATCGTCGTTTGAATGGCGCGTCTAATCCCAGCCTCTCCAGATTTTCGGTCAAGGAAACATGCCCCAATCGCGCGCCACTCCGCAAGATATTTCTCGCAGAAATTTTTTGCATTGAAACCATGCAATTGGATATTTTTGGCCTCCTCTTCAGCAATTCTATGAAATTCATGTGGCGGCCAAGCATTGTCAAGCGAATTCAATACCTGCTCAATCAACTGCAATGCGTCGCCAGGGTCAGCAGTGGCCGCGGTCCAGAGCGAAGTAATATCATTAAGCACCTCAAGTGTCATCTTGCATAACTGTTCCGAAGCACGAGCCATCCCATCTCCGCCGTGCTTAAACTCTGCAAGCCAAGCTTCCGCCTGCGCACGCTTCTGATCATTACTCTTGCTTGGAGGAAGATTATGGACTTTATAAGTTCTAAGATTGTTAACAGTTCTCGAAACTAGATCATAACGGTTCGTTCGCTCGGGAGCGTTTTGTTTCATTAACGACTTACATTCCTTTAGCACATCTGCTGCAGCTTCGAATACAAAGCCGTAACACCAGACGACTAACCTGAAAAAGTGCAACTCATCAGGAGGAGGCTGCGGCGTCTCTAACGTCATTGGCTTAATAGCCTCTCGTCCGAGATCGCGGTTGATTGTACTGGTAAGCGTCGCTACTGCGGCCTCGAGCTGTACGTAGTTCATCGAGCGCTCCTTCGCACTCCGCCCGGGGGATCTGCTAAAGGCCCACGGTAATTGAAGGCGATAACGAAATTCGTTGCAGTCCTACCCACAGCGACGTCGGCATTAGGGAAATACTCAGCAATATAGTCGACGTTTCCAACTCCTTCGACGCGTACCGAATACCTGCCAGGCCCAATTAGTCGCTCAACAACGCCTCTATAAATGACTGGCACGCCGTGTGCATCAGACAATAGGTGCCGGACAGAAATCCGCTGAGAGTCGGCGAACTGCGTATCAGCGCTCAATTCGTTCCACATGATCGTGCTTGCGGTTTGGTTTCCTTCCAACCAAGTTGTGAGCGCGCGCAGATATCGATACTTCGTCGCCAGCTTATCCTCACCAAGATTGGCCATATCGCCAACGATTGTATTTACAACCTTCCGAATATCTTTATCATTGGGAAACGGCTGTCTAAGTCCACGCATCAGCCACTTCCTAGTGCGAACTGCCCACTCCATATCGAGCAGCAGACGAAGACAGCGCTCATCATGAGATATCTTATCGTAATGCTCACGTAGGTATGATATGCAATTCCGCGCCTGTAAAATATCTCCAGCGGTCGGCTCTGCTTGAGCTTTCGTGTCTGCCGCTAGACTTCGCGCCCTCATGAAGTAACCGGCCGTCGAGCCAGACTCGTCCAGGCGGCGGAAAGCATCATCGGAAACTGAAACATCGCCCATCGCCGATCCCGCAGCGAGCCGACGAGCCTGGAACTTTTCACGCTGCATCTCATCGAAAACGCTAGCATCGACAGAGTCTATGGAAGACTTAAGGTCGGCTGTAATTTCCAGTCTCTGCGTTTCCGTTAAGGATTTTCCTTGGCGCAGAATACCTATGGGCATCCAAAGCGAGACGTCGATCGAAAAGGAGGAGTCTCTGCGAGCCTTCGCCATCATCGCCGCATCATGTGCCGCTTTGTAAGCCGCCCATGCTTCGTCTCCTTTTTCGTTTTTGACCATATCAGTCGCGACAAAACCATAAATTGCAGCGCGCTCGTTCCACAGGTTGTCCTTCGTCTGACGCGAAGCGAATATACTATCTCCGCCCGTTTCGTCAATTCGGCGAAGCGCCTCGTCGACCACTGCTACCGCCTCGTTTAGGAGTTCTATTTTCTGAAGCTGTTCGAGGTTCTGATGTGTACGTAGATAATGACGGCGCAAGACCGACTCTTGCAGCATCAAACGAGCATTGGGCACTCCTGTTGTCTTCCGCAGGGTCGTTAGAGCTCGCGCAACTGATGCGTAGCTCTCGTTATATCGATCTGCCTCCGGGCCATCCGGGCCAACTGCGTGCACAAGTTCGACCACGTATGAAGTTTCGTCGCTCTGTTCCAAGCCGGCTCGACTAGCGGCTGCAATAAGGCAGTTGATCGCTTCAGCCTCTCGTAGAGGGCTACCGAAACGGGCTTCGCATATTAAACGAGCTTCGATTTGTAGACGCGCCTCAACTAAAATATCAGTTTGCTCCTCGTCTGAGTAAATCCAGCGAAACAAATCTTGGCTGCGAATTAACCTGAGCAATGATTCTATGTTGTAATACCCACCAGAACCATCATGAGCCCCTGCGGCGCGCAATACCACGCCCAATGGCGCAGCTTTGAAAAGACGACTGCTAACCATGACTAGGTCAATCGCTTTCGCTTCGGGAGAATGATCCGATTCAGTCTTGGAGAAGGGTAAAACCAGTGTGTTCCCAATAGGATATTTTGCGTCAATGAGAGCTTGCATAATTGCGCCAGGTATGACCGGATCAATTTTTTCGCTCTGTAAACGCAAAGCAACGCGAGTACTATCGACTTCTTTGCCTAAACCAAGCGAAAGCCGTGCCCTACTATGCGGGAGTAGGCGATAAAAGCTCGCGAGCACATATTGATTCGACTTCTCTTTACGAATAGTTCCGGCGAGACTTGGAACAAAACGCGCTGCTAAGCTGATAAGGTCAGCTTGTTCAGGTATATTAAGTAACGCTTTAGCTTCTATAAAACGGCCTGAAGTCATGCGCGTTCCGGTAGGCTGCAGCCGATAGGAAGTCCCAACGATAACTACTCGATGTCCAACACTTCGTAGAGCGCGCAGTAAGTCGTCGTACCGTGACACTTGGGACATAGTATCGACAAGCAGCAGCGTAATACCTTGCTGTTGATCGACAGCAGTGAGGAAATTGCTAAGATCAGATGCTTGAGGAACGCGACGATTTATAAATAGGACTGCATAGCCACGTTCCTTGGCGTGAGCGGCTAAGCGGGCGAAAGCGATTGTCTTACCAACGCCTGATTGCCCATGTAATATAATTGCCGACGCCGTGTGATGTTGCTCCAGTGCGTGATCAACCTGCTTCTGAAGTGCACCTTCAAACTCACGCTTAATAGCAAAGTCGCGGCGAACGCCTTCCGTCACTGATCGGAAGCTGGCAGATGTTGCATGAAACGCTTGGAAAGCAGCGTCTGTTTCAATCTGTGAACGAGATTCAAGGGCGCCTACCCAAGTGTCGTCAATAAGGATCGCGGTCGCCTGCGTCATCAGACGCAGATTGGGAGTGGTCTTGACGATTCGCCCACCCTTTAGCGTGACGATTTCCGGGTCGTCCCAACGCGATATTTCAGGAACAAGTCCGTTTTGTGAAAGTTCGTTTACAATCGCGCCCAGCGCTCGTAGGTCCCGAATGATTATTTTATTGTCGACGAGCTCATCGTAGGTAACTTGGTCATCATCAGAAAAAACAGGTTCGGAACCGCACCAAAGAACGCCTTCAATTGGGGCGCCGCTGATTGCTGCAAGTAGATCATCTGCCCTCAGCCAATCGGAGCTGGGATCATAACCATCTACAACAATAAGTCCCAGCGGAGTTACAGACTCGTGGAGCCTTTTCAACATGGTGCTGGCGTGTTGCATACGCCGTACCGCCAACGCCTGACGGGTGAGGGGCGGCCTTAACGACGGGACATGCTGTCCGGCCTGACCGAAAAGATAATAGAACGGAGGGCGCCTGGTGTTGCGCAGAACGCGTGGTGCGGGGTCACCCTGCAAAATAATTTCAGGTTCTCGACCATCACCGGCGATACAGTTCGCTAGGCCACTGTCAACTGAGGACGAAAACACTGCAGCCCATGGTGCCCGCGATGCTTCGATAATTTTCGCAGATGCCGCGCGGTGACTAAACCGGTCTGATAGCCATAAGTAAAAATCATCGTCGAGCGGCTGCGCTGTTAGGAGCGACTTCCACGAAGGACCAACCCGTGATGCATGTTGAATTCCCCGAATAAGGACAGGGTCCGGGTTGGTTGCCGACCATCCCGCAAGTTGCCCCCAGATGGCAACCAATGGAGTTCCATCGATCCAATGCTGCTGCAAAAGCTCGTTCCCTTTGCCTGAATTCCGTCGCTCATCCGTCTGTACCATTGCATGTCTCCTCAGTCGCCTGTGATTGTACTTGCTCTAGCCGCGACAACGGCAAAATATTTAGGTTGCAAGAGGAGATGAGACACTGGGGCTATGCTCGCGGCAAACGACAAATTTATACCGGTCTGGCCGACCCTTCAAAGCCTTCTTTTGTGCCGGACTGGCATATCAAAATTTCGCACCCGGCCATTGCTCTTTGGAGGTAATAGACGCTGGTTTTACTCAGATATTTTCGCGAAACTCTGCAGCTTGGCTAGCTACCTGCTTGCAAATTCATGAGTAATGGGTAGCGTTCAGAAAACGGGATATTTCAACACCATGCAAATAAGTTTATTTTATTTACATGAGATATGAGCTTTCGCGAATCACATCGAGCTCTATACTAAAAAGCGGCAAACTGCCGCTGTGACTTAATTTAGTTCATCGATCAATTCAGGAATATATGATTATTTTGCGTTTAACAATTTCTGATAACAGTTAATATGACTTGCCCGCCACCGGCAGGCGGAATTCCGCCAGAGGATTCACGCACAGCCACTCCTGTTCAAATGGACTGTCAGCGCTCATCCCTGGCGCTAGGCTATCCGCGCCTTAATCGACAACCGAAAGCACCGTAGTGGCGCCATTTCGGGCTCGCATTGGCTTGTTCGCGCTTGGACGATCATCTGAAAAATACAGCGAGGGGATAGTTGCAGTGCGCGCTATGGAGCCTTTCAGCGTGCCCTCGCTTTGCGGATGGCATCCTTCTCTTTAGCGCAGTAGTCGATCCACGCCTGCATCAGCGGCACTCGCTTGTCGAACAGGTCGCCGCGTCGATAGGCCGCTTCTACCTTGCTGGGCAGACTGTGAGCCAGCGCGTGCTCGCATACCTCGCGCGCAAATGCATTGCCGACTGTCTCGGTGCACCAGTCGCGAAACGTTCAACGAAAGCCGTGCACCGCGATGTCACCGCGCCCCATGCGCCGCAGGACGGCGGTCAGCCTCATGTCGGACAGGATGCTGTCATTTTCGCGCCGTGGGAAGACGAATACGCCGTCGCGCGGCGTCTTCTCCAACAGCGTCATCGTTTGCGTTGACAAAGGCACCCGGTGTTCCTTCCCAAACTTCATGCGCGCAGCCGGAACGATCCATACTTTCTCCTCCAGATCGATCTCGGCCCACGCCGCGCCGCGTACTTCGCCGGAGCGACACGCGGTGAGAATGGCAAATTCCACCGCGCGCGCGGCCACGCCTTCCAGCGCGCGCAGGTCCTGCATGAAGGCCGCGATCTCGACTGGTATGGCTAGAACGCCCTCATCCAGCCGATGATTATGTATAATGCCGTGCAACAGGAAGCGTGGCCGAGTGGTTGAAGGCAGCAGTCTTGAAAACTGCCGACGGTGTGAGCCGTTCGTGAGTTCGAATCTCACCGCTTCCGCCACAACACATCAATAAGCTCCCTTCACCGGGAGCTTTTTTTTCGCATCTTCATAGGGGAAAATCAAAATTTAGCGTCCGAGGACGCCCTATGCTGTCCGCCACTGTCCACGCACACGACGTGGGTAAAAACGTGGGTAGGATCTGATGGGACGCCTGGTCAAAAAGCTCTCCGCCAAACTCGTCGAGAACCTGAGTTCGCGCGGGTATTACGGCGACGGCGATGGTTTGTGGCTGCAGATTGCGAAGGGCGGATCGAAGAGCTGGATCTTTCGATTTACGATCGCTGGCAAGGCACGGGAGATGGGCTTGGGCGGCTCGAACGCCGTGAGTCTCAGCATCGCCCGCGAGCGCGCCGGCCAGTGCCGCTTGTTGCTCAGCGAGGCAAGGGCCCCATCGTGGAACGCAACGCCGCCCGTACGTCTGACGCGCTGCGCACATCGCGCCTGAAGACCTTCGACCAGTGTGCGGCCGCCTACACATCAGCGCGCACCGCGCCAGCTGGAAGAACCCGAAGTACATCGCGCAGTGGGAATCCACGCTGGCCAATTACGCGTCCCCGGTGTTCGGCGCGCTGCCGGTCTCCGATGTCGACACCGACTTGGTCATGAAAGTGCTGCGGCCAATCTGGAACGTTAAGACCGAGACTGCGGTGCGCCTGCGTGGCCGCATCGAGTCCATCCTCGATTGGACCACGGTCAGCAAGTATTTCATCGGCGATAATCCGGCGCGCTGGCGCGGCCACCTTGAAAATTTGCTGGCCGATCCGAACAAGATCGCGCCGGTCGTCAATTTCCCCGCCTGCCTTGGCGCGAGTGCCTTGACGAGATCGACCTGCGAAGGAGGCGTGCCGGCTGCGGTCACGCATGACCACCCTGTCACCCCACCAACGCCCAATTCTCCCTTAACGCCTTCTCGAACGCATACGCCGGCAACGGCGCCGCATACAAATACCCCTGCACCTCATCACACCCCGCCCCGCGCAGAAACGCCAGCTGATCCAGCGTCTCAACACCCTCCGCAATCACGCGCAAACACAACTGCCGCGCCATGCTGATGATCGTCCCCGCAATCGCGCAGTCACTCCCATCGGCCGGTATCCCCATCGTGAACGACCGATCGATCTTCAACGTATGAATCGGGAACCGCTTCAGATACGACAGGCTCGAGAACCCGGTCCCGAAATCGTCCAGCGACAGCGACACGCCCAGCGCCGTGATCTGGTCCATGATGGCCGTCACGCGATCCACGTCGTGCATCAGCGTGCTCTCGGTGATTTCCAGCTCCAGCCACGACGGGTCGAGCTGATAGCGGCGCAGCGTGGTGGCCACGCGCTCCGGCAGCGATGGCGTGAATTCGCGCGCCGACACGTTCACCGCGACGCGGAACGGGGCGATGCCCGAGCGCTGCCAGATCGACGCCTGCGCGCAGGCTTCTTCCAGCACCCACTCGCCCACCTGCACGATCAGGCCCGTGGTTTCGGCCAGCGGGATGAATTCGCCGGGTGGCACGATGCCGCGCTCGGGATGCATCCAGCGCACCAGCGCTTCCGCGCCCACCAGGCGACCGCTGGCGATTTCGAACTTCGGCTGGTAGTACAGCACCAGCTCGCCATTGCCCAGCGCATGGCGCAGGCCGGATTCGATGCGCATGCGCTCCTGCATGCCCTTGTTCATGTCCTGGCTGTAGAACGCGACGCTGCGGTCCGGGTTGGCGTCGTCGCCCTTGGCCCGTTCCATTGCGATGTCGGCTAGCGCCAGCAGCGTTTCGGCGTCGTTGCCATCCTGCGGGTAGACGCTGATGCCGATGCTGGCGCCCACGCGCAGGTCGTGGCCGGCAATCATGAAAGGCGCGTCGAGCGCGGCCTGGAGCTTTTGCGCCACCGTGGTGGCTTCGAAGTGCTGGCGCACGTCGGCCAGGCCCACTGCGTATTCGTCGCCCGACAGGCGCGCCACCAGATCTTCGTCGCGCAGCGTGGCCTTGAAGCGCTGGCCGACCTGCTTGAGCAGTTCGTCGCCGATGCGCCGGCCCAGCGTGTCGTTGATGCGCTTGAAGCGGTTCAGGTCGATGAACAGGATGCAGCCGGCCGTCTCGTTACGCTGCGCCACCATCAGGGCCTGGTCGACCAGGCGCGCGAACAGCGTGCGGTTCGGCAGGCCGGTCAGCTCGTCGTAGTAGGCCAGGTGGTGCAGCTGTTCTTCGGCCTGCTTGCGCTCGGTGATGTCGGTCAGGTAGGCGATCAGGCCGTTCGGGCGGCCGGCCAGGTCGCGCAGTGGCGAGAGTGACAGGCTGGCCCAAAAGATGTCGCCCGACTTCTTGCGGCGTTTTACCTCCATCATGCGCCCGCCGTGCTCGGCGAACAGGTCGGGCAGCGCGCCGCCCTCCTCGTCGCCCAGGTCTTCGTCGGCGTACAAGAACAGGATGTTGCGGCCCACCGCTTCGAACGATGTGTAGCCGAACAGGCGTTCGGCGCCCCGGTTCCAGCTGGTGATGTAGCCCATCTGGTCCATCGTCAGCACCGACTCGTGGATCTGGTCGAGGATCTGCGACTGGTGCGCCAGTTGCGCTTCCATCTGGGCGTAGGCGTGGGTCGAGCGCTGCGCCAGCGAGTGCATCTGCATCAGGCTCGCCGTCAGCTGTGCGAGCGCGGCGAGCGCGTGGGCGCTGGCCTCGGCATGATCGTTAAAGCCGCTCACTTCATACCAGCCGAATTGTTCGAGGCCCACGGCCACCGCGTGGCGCAGCACGCGCCCGCCGGGTTGACCGGGATCGACCAGTCCCGGGCCGGGCACGAAGCGGCCCTGCGCGCTGCCCGTCAGGATGCGCACCAGACGGCTCAGCTCCAGCACCAGCGCGTCGCCGCGCAGGCGCAGGACGGCGTCGCAGACGGCGCTCGTACCCTGGACGAAGGCGGTCGGGGCCAGGTCGCGCACGTCAGACATTGCGGCCTACCTCGATTGCCCAGTGGTAGGCATGCAGCTGGCTGCTCCACCAGTGTTCCAGGCTCACGCCGGCGGCCTGCAGCACGGCCTCGGTCGGATTGGCGTCGACCAGTTCGAGCCACGCACCCAGCTGGCCGCTGTGGTGCACGAGCGCGCCGTAGACGTCCTCGGGCAGGTAGAGTTCGGCCGCAATTTCGGACATCGGCATGTGCAGCAGCCGGTCGAGCAACGAGAACACGCCGGTCATGAACGCCAAATCTTGCGCATCGCGGTCGTCGCCCTGCAGGCGCGCGAGCGCTTCGAGCTGGGCGCCGCGGCGCGCGGCCAGCGGTAGCAGCAGGTTGGGCAGGCCATCCGGTTGCTGGCGCGCGTACAGCAGCAGTTGCAGCCAGCGCTGCAACTGGCGCCGGCCGAGCACCGTGATCGCTTGCGCGAAGCTGGTTATTTGCGTGGTGACGGTGAACGCGGCCGAATTGACCAGCTTGAGAAGATTGTAGGCCAGTGCCGGATCCTGCTTGACTTGCTCTTCGAGCTCGCACGAGTCGGCGTCGCGCGCCAGCAAACCGAGCAGCGTGAGGATGCGGCGGCGCGAACTGCCGTCGTCGTCGGGCGACGGCGCGATGTCCGGATCGTAGGCGTAGTCGCCGATGAACCAGTCAAAGCCGGCGATCTCGCAACCGAAGAAGCGGCGCGCGCTGTCAACGCCATAGGCGATGTGCGGGGCGAACAGCGCCACCAGGCGTCCGGGCGGCAATGGGGCGACGCGGCAGTTGCGCGCGACCGAGCGCAGCGCGGGCGGCGCGGTGACGCCGTCGGGAATGTCGCCGTCCAGCCAGATGCGGTAACCGCAGGCATGCAGCTCGACGAGCTTTTGCGCCTCGCCATCGGTGGCCAGCGCGTTTGCGTCGATCACGACACCAACGCGATCGGCGGGCAACAGCGCCAGCACCTCGGCCGTCAAATGGAACGGGTCGTCCAGCGTCAACAGGCAGTCGAGTGGCGCGACAGCGGCCAACAGGTCGGGCGTGCCGAACACGGTGTGCAGGCGCTGCGACAGGTCGGCGCCCGGCGCCAGGCGCACGTTGAGCGCGACCCATTCATTTTGCGCATTCGCGACCGGCTCGATTGCCACCAGCGGATATGTTTCCTGCTCTGCCATGGAAAGTTTCAAAGTAGTATCCAGGCAATCTTATTGCACCGAATGCCATAAAGCAAATCGAAGTTTCCTACCGGACAGCCCGTATTGACCATCAGTTACCACCGGCGCGCTGGACCGCGAACCGGATCAGCTCTGCCTGGCCTTCGATACCCAGCTTGCGCTTGATGTTCAGGCGGTGCGTTTCGACCGTGCGCACCGACAGATCGAGGTCGCGCGCGATCTGCTTGTTCGACTGGCCGGCGGCGATATGCCCCAGTACTTCGTGCTCGCGCGCCGTGAGCTGGTCGCTCGGCACGGCCGGATTGGCCAGCTGGCGCGCCAGTGCGGCGCTGTAATAAATGCCGCCGCCCATGACGGTGTCGATGGCCAGCACGATGTCCTTGCCCGGCGCATCCTTGAGCACGTAACCGCGGGCACCGGCGCCCATTGCCTGGCTGACGTATTCCGGTTTGTCGTGCATTGACAACATCAGGACCGCAATGCCGGGAAAACGCGCCGTAAGCTGGAACGTGGCTTCGATACCACTGCCGCCGCGCATGTTCACGTCCATTAGTACCAAATCGGGATGGTATTCGCCGGCGCGCTCAAGCGCTTCGGCGCTCGAACCGGCTTCGGCCACGACGTTCAGGTGCGGCGCCGACTCGAGCCGCGCGCGCAGGCCGTCGCGCACCAAAGGGTGGTCGTCCACCAGCAGAATCTTCACTTCTTTCGTTTCACCGTTCACTGCCCTACTCCTTCAAGTCGATGCTGGCCACCACGCTGGTGCCGCTGGACGTCGAATTGACCGACAGGCGTCCGCCGATCGCTTCCATCCGTTCCATCATATTCCTCAAGCCGATGCCCCGCTTCGGGTGCACGGCCACGTCATCGGTATCGAAGCCCACGCCATCGTCGGCAATCGACAGGCTGACGCGGTTGGCCACGCGCTCGAGCGAGAGCTCGATGGTGCTCGCCTGGGCGTGGCGTTCAACATTGGTCAGCGCTTCTTGCGCGATGCGAAACAGCACCGTGCCGACCATGTCGGGCAGCGAGTCCACGGCGCCGGCCGCGCGAAAGCGCACCGGCGTGCCGGCGTCCTCGCCGAATTCGCGGGCCAGGTATTCCAGCGCCGGTGCCAGGCCCATGTCGTCGAGCAGCGTCGGGCGCAGGTCGTGCGAGATGCGGCGCACTTCGCCCAGCACCGTGTTGACCTGGTCGACGGTACGCTCCAGGCCGGCGCGCGCCAGTTCGCGCTTGCCGGCATCGCCGTCGAGGCGGATGATACCTGCCTCCAGCTGCAGCTTGACCGACACCAGCGCCTGGCTGATCCCGTCGTGCAGGTCGCGCGACAGGCGCGCCCGTTCTTCTTCCTGCGATTCCACCACGCGCTGGGCCAGCGCGCGCAGCTTGGCGTCGGCCAAGCGCCCTTCGCTGATGTTCAGCGCCAACCCGCCACCGGCCACGCCGATTGTCGCCAGCGTGGCCAGCACCGCCATCCAGAGCAGCGTCTGGTCGCTGTTGCGCGACTGCTGGGCCTCGACCAGCTCGAGCGCCGCCTCGACATCGTCGAGGTAGATGCCGGTGCCCATGACCCAGCCCCAGTGCGCGACCGGTACCACGTAGCCCAGCTTGGGCGCCGCCGTCTTGCTCGACGGCTTGGCCCACGTGTAGCGCAGGAAGCCGCCACCACCCTGTGCCAGCCCGATCAGGCGCTGGATGGTCAGCGAGCCGGTCGAGTCGCGCCAGTTCCACATGTCGGTGCCGACCAGTTCCGGCTGGCGCGGATGCGCGAGGTTCTTGCCGCGCGTGTCATACACGAAAAAGTAACCGTCGCCGCCGTAGCTGAGCGACGACAGGATGCGGATTGCCTCGGCCTGCGTGGCCGGATCGCTGCGCCCGCTCTGGGTCAGGTGCGCGATCGAGCGCGTGGCCAGCTCGACGTAGTGGCGCAGCTCGGCCTCCTTGCTGGCCAGGTAGGCGCTGCCGATTGTGTCGCGCTGCTGTTGGGCCAGAGTGACAGCCTGCTGGCGCACGTAGAGGGTAATCGCGCACAGGGCCACGACCAGCGGCGCGACCGCCAGCATGATGACTTTTTGCTTGAGCCGCATGGGCCGACTGCCTTCTGATGGGGAAAGCAAGGCATTTTACGTGCGTTACGGGTATGCGTCCTACGTAGTGGTACGTAGCCCCTGCGTAATTGTTACGCTTGCAGTCCTGATAATTGTGCAAGATACTCATTGCCATGCTGTAAAGAATGGCGCCGGCATGTACTGGCGTACGAAGCATCAATCCATATCGGAGGAGTCACCCATGAAGAAAATGACGAGCATGCTCGGATGGATCGCCTTGTCCATCCTGGGCGCGTTTTCGCTCGGCTACATCGCGCTCAAACGCGGTGAAACCATCAATGCCATCTGGATCGTCGCGGCCGCCGGCTGCGTCTATCTCATCGCTTACCGCTTCTACTCGAAGTTCATCGCCAACAAGGTGCTGGGTCTCGACGCCACCCGCCAGACACCCGCCCACAAGTTCAACGATGGCCTTGATTACGTGCCGACCAACAAAAACGTCTTGTTCGGTCACCACTTCGCGGCGATTGCCGGCGCCGGCCCGCTGGTGGGCCCCGTGCTCGCCGCGCAGATGGGTTACCTGCCCGGCATGATGTGGATTCTGGCCGGCGTCGTGTTCGCCGGCGCAGTGCAGGACTTCATCGTGCTGTTCATGTCCACGCGCCGCGACGGCCGCTCGCTCGGTGACCTGATCAAATCCGAAATGGGCGAGATCCCCGGCATGATCGCGCTGCTCGGCACCTTCATGATCATGGTGATCATCCTGGCCGTGCTGGCGCTGATCGTCGTGAAAGCGCTCACCGGTTCGCCGTGGGGCACCTTCACCGTGATGGCCACGATCCCGATCGCGCTGTTCATGGGCATCTACTCGCGCTATGTGCGGGTCGGGCGCATTGGCGAGATTTCGCTGATCGGCTTCGTGCTGCTGATGCTCGCCATCATCGGCGGCCAGTGGGTGCACGATTCGCCAGTCTGGGGCCCGATGTTCACCTTCACCGGCACCGAACTGACCTGGATGCTGATCGGCTACGGCTTTGTCGCCGCCGTGATTCCCGTGTGGCTGCTGCTGGCGCCACGCGACTACCTGTCGACCTTCCTCAAGATCGGCACCATCCTCGCGCTGGCAATCGGCATCCTGGTCGTCGCACCGGATCTGCGCATGCCGGCCGTGACGAAGTTCGTCGATGGTTCGGGTCCGGTCTGGTCGGGCGGCATCTTCCCGTTCCTGTTCATCACCATCGCCTGCGGCGCCGTGTCGGGCTTCCACGCGCTGATCGCCTCGGGCACCACGCCGAAGATGCTGGAAAATGAAACGCAGGCGCGCTTCATCGGCTACGGCGGCATGCTGATGGAAAGTTTTGTCGCCATGATGGCGCTGATCGCCGCGTCGACCATCGACCCGGGCGTCTACTTCGCCATGAACAGCCCGGCCGCCCTGCTGGGCACCACGGCGCAATCGGCCGCCGCTGCCGTCTCGCAGATGGGCTTCGTGATCACGCCGGAAGCGCTGGAGCAAATGGCCCGTGACGTCGGCGAGCACACGATCATCTCGCGCGCCGGTGGCGCACCGACGCTGGCAGTGGGCATGGCCCACATCCTGTCGAACCTGGTCGGTGGCCAGACCATGATGGCGTTCTGGTACCACTTCGCGATCCTGTTCGAGGCACTGTTCATCCTGACCGCGGTGGATGCGGGCACCCGCGCCGGCCGCTTCATGCTGCAAGATTTGCTGGGCGCGTTCGCACCATCGCTCAAGCGCACCGATTCGCTGCCGGCCAACCTGCTGGCCACCGGCCTGTGCGTCGCGGCCTGGGGTTACTTCCTGTACCAGGGCGTGGTCGATCCGCTGGGCGGCATCAACACCTTGTGGCCGCTGTTCGGCATCGCCAACCAGATGCTGGCCGGTATTGCGCTGATGCTGGGCACCTGCGTGCTGTTCAAGATGAAGCGCGGTCAGTACGCGTGGGTCACTGCGCTGCCGACCGTGTGGCTGCTGGCCTGCACGCTGACGGCGGGCTACCAGAAGATCTTCCACGACGACCCGCGCATCGGCTTCGTGGCGCACGCCAACAAGTACCAGGCCGCGCACGACGCCGGCACGATCCTGGCGCCGGCCAAGTCGATCGTCGAGATGGAACGGATCATCTTCAACGACTACGTCAACGCCAGCCTGGCCGGCTTCTTCATCTTCGTCGTGCTGGCCGTGCTGTTCTATGGCCTGCGCACGGTGATGGATGCCCGCAAGGCGAATGGCGCGACCGCAAAAGAGTCGCCGTACGTCGCCATGCCCGCATCGCAGGTGACCTGATGTTCGGCACCCTGAAGCAGGCCGGCAGTTACCTCGGGCAGTCGCTGCGCCTGATGGTCGGCCTGCCCGAGTACGACACGTACCTGGCGCACATGGAACGTACCCATCCGGATGAGCCGGCGATGACGTACGAGGAGTTTTTCCGTGAGCGCCAGGAGGCGCGGTACGGGGGGAGTCGGGCTTCGTGCTGCTGAGCCTGCTATTGGGTATTGATTGTTGGGTGGGCGGCGATGCCGTCCACCCAACGTGACAAAGGGGACGCCGCGGCGTCCCTTTTCAATTTGCAAACAGCAAAGCGGGGTCAAAACAGCAAAGCGGGGTCAGGTCTGACATTCGGACACGAACTCAACAAAAGTCAATTCGTGACAGCCCTTGTGGACGCATTAAGGAAGAGCCCGTGTCCAAATGTCAGACCTGACCCCGGCTTTTTGAACTGTCGTGCGCTGCCACCAGCATGTCGATCAGCGCGCGCGACGCTGCCGACAGGCCACGGTGGGCCGGATAGACGACCGAGAATGCGCGCGTGCGGCCACTTAGCTGCGGCAATATTTCCACCAGCTGTCCCGCTGCCAGGCTGGTTTCGGCAAACAGGCGCGGACACAATGCGATCCCCATCCCCTGCTCGGCCAGCCAGATGACGCCCATCGCGTCGGTTGAGACCATCACCGACGCCGGCGGGATCCAGTCGATGTCGCGCCCGCCGTCCCGCAGCTGCCAGGGGAACACCCGGCCGGTGTTGGGCCGGACAAAGGCGATGCACTGCTGGCGCGCCAGATCCTCGAGCGTTGCCAGTGATCCGGCGGTCTCCAGATAGGCCGGGGATGCCAGCAGGCACAGGGGCGATGCTTCCAGCTGACGCGACGCCATCGTGCTGCTGGGCAGCGGGCCGGAGCGGATCGCCAGGTCGAATCCCTCGGCCACCAGATCCACATTGCGGTTGGTAATATCGACGTCCAGCTCGACCAGCGGATAGGCGCGCGCGTAGGCCGCCAGTATCGGTGGCAGGTGCTGCTGGCCGTAGCCGGTGGACACGCTCATGCGGACCTTGCCGCTCAGTTGCGCCGTCGTGCTGCGCATCGCCTGCTCTGCCTGCCCGAGGCGGGCGAAGGCGTCGCGTGCCTCGTTGGCGTAGCGCTGGCCGGCGTCGGTGAGGCTGAGGCTGCGCGTGGTCCGGCGCAAGAGCTGTGTGCCGAGCCGTGCTTCGAGTCGCGACAGGGCCCGGCTCAGCACCGACGGCGTGGTCGACAGCACGACCGCCGCTGCGCTGAATGAACCGTGTTCCACGACGCTCAGAAACACCTCCACATCAGCCAGGTGATCAAACTTTCTCGCCATCTTGCTTCCTCAAGAACAAATCATTTGCCAGAATCGTAGTTTATCTATCTGCTGAGAAAAAATACAATGGTGAATCTTTTATCTGAAAGGATTCATATGGAATTGCTCGACAAACTGAACTGGCGCTATGCCACCAAGGCGATGGACCCGACCCGTCAGGTGCCGCAGGAGAAGATCGATCGGATCATCGAAGCGGCGCGCCTGGCGCCGACGTCGTCCGGCCTGCAGCCCTATGAAATCCTGATCGTGAAGAATCAGGCGCTGCGCGCCAAGATCAAGGACGTCGCCTGGAACCAGGCGCAGGTGGTCGATGCCTCGCACCTGATGGTGTTTGCGGCGTGGGACAACTACACGCCCGAGCGCATTAACCACATGTTCGACCTGACCAACGAAGTGCGCGGTTTCCGCAACGAAGGCTGGGAAGCCTATCGCCAGCAACTGCTGTCAACCTACCCGGGCCGCGATGCACAGGTGAACTTCGAGCACGCGGCGCGCCAGGCCTACATCGGCTTCAGTGCGGCGATGATCGCCGCAGCCTTCGAGGAAGTCGATTGCACGCCGATGGAAGGCTTCGATCCGGCCGCTGTCGACAGCATCCTGAACCTCGGCGAACGCCACCTGCGTAGCGTGGTCATTCTGCCGCTGGGCTACCGCAAGGCTGAAGATGACTGGCTGGCAGGCCTGGCGAAAGTGCGACGCCCGCTCGACCAGTTCGTCAGCGAAATCGACTGATTCCCGTTTTGCCGTAACCTCCCGGGCGGCGTCGATCTCCGCACGCCGCCCTCCTCCCCAGTCATGATCAGGGGAATGACTCACCATCCCAGCATCGCCTCTGCCCTCTGCGTCCGACCATGAGGCGCCATGGGCAGGGCCCGGCCCTGATCGCCGCTTTTCGCTGGTCATGATCATCACCGTTGGTTAGTTACATTTTTGCCGAATGGGGCTTAGACGTCGCTGTCCGGATCAGTCCATCCAGCCTTCAGCATCTAATCTACGCGCTCCCTTTCAAGTTGGGCGTGTTTGCAACACGAACCCGGTTCGCCCGCCCCCTTTGCGTTCACGCAAAGCCGCGTACGCCCCTACCCCGTATATTTTTTTCCTGCGGGCTCTTGCCCGCGCGGAGGATCCGCGTCGTGCAGGTCCATGCCGCTGTGCCCACTGCGGGAATTGCGATGCCGAACTTCGAGCGCTCGAGCCTGAACCGGAAGCTGACCATCATCTCGCCGCTCTCGACCGCGACGGCGTTGCTGTTCGTGTTCGGCGCGTTTGCCGTCACCTCCATCCACAATCACCGGCGCGCCGAAGCCGCGCAGCTGACGGCGTTCGCGCGCGTCATCGGCGCGGCCTGCGCCGGCGACCTCATGCTCGTCGACCGCAAGCAGGCCGGCGCGACGCTCTCGGCCCTCGAAGCCCGCCAGAGCGTCTCGGCCGCCGTGCTGTACGACCGTTTCGGCCAGCCCATCGCCACCTACCATACGCCTGGGCGCCAGGCCGCCGCCCTCGCGCCGCTGGACGACATCGAGGCCGGCACGCTCGAGCGGATCAACCGCGGCGGCCAGGCGCTGCTGGCGCGCCACATGCGCGTGGTGCAGGCAGTGCGGCACGGCGAACTGGTGGTGGGCGCGGTGATGATCGAAGCCGACCTGTTGCCGATGTGGCTCGACATCGCCACCAGCCTTGGCGTGATCGGGCTGGCGATGGGCGCGGCGCTGCTTGTGTCGCTGGTACTGGCCGGGCGCCTCAAGCACAGCATCGCCGAGCCGATCACCAAGCTGATCCAGGCCGCGCACAAGGTCTCGGCCAGCCAGAACTACGGCCTGCGCATCCCGCACACGCGCAGCGATGAGCTGGGCGTGCTGATCGACAGCTTCAACGGCATGCTGGCGCAGATCGAAGAGCGCGGCGCCGCCCTGCTGCACCACCGCGACGAGCTCGAACGCCAGGTCGGCGTGCGCACCGAGCAGCTCGAGAAAGCCAAGAATGCGGCCGAAGCGGCCAGCCGCGCCAAGAGCGGCTTTCTGGCCACGATGAGCCACGAGATCCGCACCCCGATGAACGGCGTGCTGGGCATGACCGACATGCTGCTGGCCACGTCGCTGACCGACGCCCAGCGCAACTACACGCAGCTAGTGAAACGCTCAGGCGAGCACCTTCTGGTGATCATCAACGACATCCTCGATTTTTCCAAGATCGAAGCCGGCAAGCTCACGATCGAGTACATCAACTTTAACCTGTGGGACCTGCTCGACGAGATCCACAAGGTCTACACGCCGCAAGCCGCGGCCAAGGGCCTGGCGTGCGACTTCGACATCGCCAACGACATCCCGGTGGCGATCTGCGGCGATCCGAACCGGCTGCGCCAGATCCTGGCCAACCTGCTGGGCAACGCGCTCAAGTTCACCGACGATGGCCGCATCCTGGCGCGCGTGCGCGTGGCGGGAGAAGACCCGCAACAGGTCGTGCTGCGCTTCGAGGTGCACGACACCGGCATCGGCATTTCGCGCGAAGCACGGGCGCGCCTGTTCAACGCGTTCTCGCAGGCGGACGACTCCACCACCCGCAAGTACGGCGGCACCGGTCTTGGGCTGGCAATTTCAAAGCAGATCGTCGAGCTGATGAACGGCGCCATCGGCGTCGAGAATGCACAGCAGCGCGGCTCGGTCTTCTGGTTCACGGTCAGCTTCGACAAGCACCGCGTCGACCCGGACGCGCCCGGCCATCACCTCAACACACTCGATGGCCTGCGCGTGCTGGTGGTCGACGAACAGGACGCCAGCCGCAAGGCGCTGGTGCAACAGCTGACCGCGTGGCATGCGCAGTGCGACGACGTCGGTGGCGCGCTCGCGTTCGAGTGGCTGGTCAACGCGGCCCGCGCCGGCCGGCCCTACGATGCCGCGGTGCTGGACATGGAACTGCGCGGGACCAGCGGCCTGGCCCTGGCCGCCGCAGTGCGCGCCGAACCACTGGCGCGCGATACACACCTGGTGCTGCTCAGCCCCGAGCGGCTGGCTGCCGATCCGGTGCAGCGGCGCGAAGCGGGCGTGGCGTACCAGCTGGTCAAACCGGCGCGCGCGGCCGATCTGTATGCGTGCCTGGCAGTGCGGGCGGCGCGCCTGCAAAGGCCGGCCGCGCCGCCGGCCGAAGGCAGCGCCCAGGAGCCCGCGCAGCATCCGGTCAAACGCGCGCGGCGCGTGCTGCTGGCCGAGGACAACCCGGTCAACGTCGAAGTCGCGCGCGCGATGCTGGAAAGCCTGGGCCTCGAAACGAGCTGCGCGAAAAACGGCCAGGAAGCACTGCGCGCCGTGCACGAAGGCCGCTGGGATGCGGTGCTGATGGATTGCCAGATGCCGGTGATGGACGGCTTTGCGGCCACCGGCGAGATCCGGCGCCACGAGCGCGAGATGGGCCGCCAGCGCGGGCTACCCGTGATCGCGATCACCGCCAACGCGCTGCAGGGCGACCGCGAAGCCTGCCTGGCGGCGGGCATGGACGATTACCTGTCCAAGCCCTTCACCCAGCAGCAGCTGGCCACCGTCATCGGCCGCTGGATCGCGATGCCGCTGCTGTCGGCGCGCGAGCATGGCGACGAGCCGGTCGTCGAGATCGCGCCGGCGACGCCCCTGCCGCTGCCATCAGCCCGGCCTGCGCCGGCGACCGCACCTGCACCCACGCGAATCGAACCAGGCGCCGACCCGATCAACCGCGCCGCCCTGGAGAATATCCGCGCGCTGAGCCGCGACGACGGCGACGCGCTCGTGCAGAAGGTGATCGCCGCCTATGTCGGCGACACACCGCGCCAGTTGCATGCGCTGCGCCAGGCACTGGGCGAAGGCGACGCCGAGAGCGTGCGGCGCGTGGCCCACGGCCTGAAATCGGCCAGCGCCAATATCGGCGCCACGCACCTCTCGAACCTGTGCCGCGAACTCGAACAATTGGGACGCAGCGGCAATGTGGACAGCGGCGGCCCGCTGCTGGCCGACCTGGCACGCGAATTTCGCGCGGTAAGACTGTCGCTTCATGCAGCGCTTGAAAAGGAATCCTGACATGCCTTCCGTTCCCACCCAGCGCGTGACGGTCCTGGTTGCCGACGACGATCCGGTCATGCGGATGCTGATGCTCGAAATGCTGGCACAGGTTGGCCTGGACGGGATCCAGGCCGGCGACGGCATCGAGGCCCTCGACCAGGCCCGCACCGGCCAGCCCGACCTGATCCTGATGGACGTCGACATGCCGCGCATGGACGGTTTCGCTGCCTGCCGCGCCATCCGCGCTGCCGAACGCGATGGAGTCTGCGTGCCGGTCATCATGGTGACCGGCAGCGACGACATTGAAGCCGTCACCCACGCCTACGAAGTGGGCGCGACCGATTTCGTCTCCAAGCCGATCAACTGGCAGATCCTCGGGCACCGCGTGCTGTACGTGCTGCGCGCCAGCGACGCCATCGCCCGCCTGCGCATCGCCGACGCCCAGAACCGCGCCGTGCTGGCAGCGATTCCCGATACCTTCTTTCGCCTGAATGCCGATGGCTTCTATCTGGATTACGAGCAGGGGCACGAACGTCCGGGGCCAGGAGGACCCAGCCGCCCGGACCTGCCCGACAGCACCGGCGCCCGCTTCATCGGCAAACACCTGACCGCGACGCTGCCGCCCGACATCGCCGGGCGCATGCTGGAGCAGATGAAAGCCGTGCTCACCACGCACCAGGTGCGCTCGGTCGAGTACGAGCTGGTCGACGCCGGCGTGGCCCAGCATTTCGAGGCGCGGCTGGTGGCTACCAGTTCGTCCGAAGTGCTGGGTCTCGTGCGCGACATCAGCGAGCGCAAACGCACCGAAGAACAGATCCGGCGCCTGGCCTATTGCGACGGCCTGACGGGGATCCCGAACCGCCAGGCGTTCCTGGAAACGCTCGAACGCGAGCTGCATCGCTCACGGATCGGCAACAAGAAGTTCGCGGTGCTGTTCATGGACCTCGACGCGTTCAAGCGCATCAACGACACGCTTGGCCACAATGCGGGCGACCAGCTGCTCAAGATGGTGTCCGAGCGCCTGCGCGACACCACGCGCCCGAGCGACCTGGTCTCGCGCGGCGATGGCGGCGACATGAACGAAGACGGCGCCAGCAACCTGGCGCGCCTGGGCGGCGATGAATTCACGATCCTGATTCCGGACCTGGAGCGGGTCGAGCATGCGCTCAACGTCGCGCACCGGGTGAAGGAAGCGATGCGGCGCTCGTTCATCATCGAAGGCAACGAGATCTTCGTCACGGCCAGCATCGGCATCTCGCTGTTTCCGGAAGACGGCGACGATTGCGTCTCGCTTCTCAAGTTTGCCGATACCGCGATGTACCACGCCAAGAGCTGCGGCAAGAACAACGCCAAGTTGTACAGCTCCTCGCTGACGATGCAGATCATGAGCCACGTGAAGCTCGAAGTTGGCCTGCGCCGCGCGCTGCAGAACGACGAGCTGTATCTGGTGTACCAGCCGCAGCGCGACGTGCGCAGCGCAGAGATCGTCGGCGTCGAAGCGCTGGTGCGCTGGCGCCACCCCGAACGGGGCCTGATCGCGCCGACCGAATTCATTCCGCTGGCCGAAGAAACGGGACTGATCGTGCCGATCGGCGAATGGGTGCTGCGCACCGCCTGCCGCCAGGCGCGCACCTGGCAGCGCCTGACGCAGCGCACGCTGCGCATCGCGGTGAACCTGTCAGCCAAGCAGTTCAAGGACGAGAACCTGTCGCAGATCGTGCTCTCGGCGCTGCTCGACACGGGGCTCGAGCCGCGCCTGCTCGAACTCGAGCTCACCGAAGGCACGCTGATGGACGATGCGCGCGCCACGATGGTCACGCTCGAACGCCTGCGCAATATCGGCGTGCACCTGTCGATCGACGACTTCGGGACCGGGTATTCGTCGATGAATTACCTGAAGCGCTTCGACGTGCGCGCCTTGAAAATCGACCGCAGCTTCATTTCGGGACTGCCGCAGGATTCCGAAAACGCGGCCATCACGCGCGCGATCATCGCGATGGCGCATGGCCTCAAAATGGTCGTGGTGGCCGAAGGCGTCGAGACGGGCGAACAGCTCCTGCTGCTCGAAGAATATGGCTGCGATATGGTGCAGGGCTATTATCTCGGCCACCCGTCGGGCGCCGAGACGATCACCGAGTTGCTGCAGGTCGTGCAACAACTGGTGCTGCCGGCCAGGTAAGGCCGCAGCTCCAGCTGTCTCAGGGATGCAGGCGCAGCGTGTAGCGCGCCGCGCCTGGCAACAACGGCGTCGGCGTGCCATCGACCCAGGCCCCATGCCCGGTCAGGAAAAACGGCGACAGCGGATGCCCGCTCTGCCCGCCCGGCATATTGTACAAACCCTCCTCTTCGCGCCCCGGCGACACGACCAGGCGTTCGGACTGGCCGAACTTCGGCCCCGCCACGCGCGGCATGTGCGCGTCGCCGGCCAGCTGGTCGGCCGGTGCGGCAAGCCAGGGCCGCAGCGCCGGCACCGCCATGCTGATCGGATGCGCAACGCCTGCCGTGTTGCGCTGGCCCCAGGTGGCTTGCGCCAGCGGCGTGCCGGCGTCCTGCAGCGCGGCGATCGCGCGGTCCACCGCGGCCAGTTGCAGCGCCTGCCAATCGGCGTGGCCCGGCGGCAGCCAGCCGGCCGGCCGTGTGTCGAGCAGGCGCGCCACGACGGCTGGCCAGCGCGCGCTGGCGCCGGCGGCGCTGGCCTTCGGGTCGAGGTCCTTCAGCGCCAGGTTGGCGCCGCCGTACAGCAGGTCGTGCAGCGCCCACAGAAAATCGCGCGCGAGGCGGTAGCCGACCGAATTCACACTGGCGCGGCCATCCCAGCTGGTCTCGAGCAGGCGCCGGAACTCGGCGCGCGCCGGATGCCCTGCCAGCGCCCCGGCGTCGAGCGCGGCCAGTGCGCGGTCGCGCCAGGCGCCGATCAGGATCGCGCGATCGTCCAGCGCGGCGTCGAACGCACGGCGCACATCGGTCTGCGCGCCCAGCGCCGCCAGGCCATCGTGCAGCTGATGGTTGCGCATGCCCAGGTCGTAGCCGCCGTCGCCCAGCAGCGCGTAACCGGCGCCCATCAACTGGCGGCTGTTGGCGGTGGTCAGCTGGCCGTTGGCGGGATTGACCACACGCGGATGCGCGGCATAAGGTAGCGCGCCCGTCCAGGTGGGCGTTGCGCTGTCCGTCATCAGTGGAAACGTCGTGTCGCTCGGCGCGGTCGTGCGCTGCGGCAGCAGGCCGGCGATCGTCCAGCCGATATTCCCCTGCGCGTCGCCGGCCACGAAGTTCTGCGCCGGGATGCCATCAGTGGCGGCCGTTGCCAGCGCGGCATCGAGCGTGGCGCTGGACTCGAGTTTCAGATGCTGCATGTTCAGCGCCGCCGGATCGTGCGCGATCCAGTGCACGGCGTAGCTGCGGCCGGCGACCTCGCGGATCGGGCCGAGCGAGGTTTCACGAACCACCATCCGTTCGGCCGGCGCGCCTTTTACCAGGATCGACTCGACGTGTTCCTGCGGCGTTTCCCACTGGCCCGCTACCTTGACCTGCCCCGGGCGCGCGGCATCGACGCCCAGTTCGACCAGGTCCAGCGCATCGGCGTAGCTGTTGGTGAAGGCCCACGCCACCTGGCCATTGCTGCCAACGATGACGGAAGGCGGCGCGCCGGGCAGGCTCACGCCGACGAGACGCCGCTGACCACCGGGCGCCGCCGGATCGGGAAAGCGCAGCGCCAGCCGGTACCAGATGTTGGGCAGTTGCAGGCCCAGGTGCATGTCGTCGGCGACGATCGCCGCGCCGTTCGTGCTGCGGCTGCCGGCCAGTGCGTAGTTGTTGCTGCCGACGGAATCGGTGACGTCGAGGCCGGCCAGCTTGATGGGGGCATCCGCTGCGGCGGGCGCCCCACCCCACCAGGCTGGGGCATGCGCCGGAATCGGGGCCGGCGCTGGCGGGGCGCCGCCATCGAGCGTGGTGTCGAACGCGGTCGCCTCGGGCAACAGAAAAGCCAGTTGCGCGGCGTCGCTGTGCTCGCGCAGCCAGCCGCGCGCCAGTTCGCGCGACGCCTGCATGCCTTGCAGGTCGATGTACATGGCCCAGACGACGAGCAGCGAATCGGCGCCATGCCACGGCCGCTGCGCCGCGCCGGTCAGCGCGTACTCAAATGGCCGCGCACCCAGCGCCGCCAGGCCGGCATTCACGCCAGCCGCATAGCGTTCGAGCAGCGCACGCTCGGCCGGCGCCAGGCGCGCGAACGTGGCCTGGGCGCGGGAAGCGAAACGGTGCAGCCGGTTGGCGCGGTCGAGGGGAACGGCGCGTGGCCCGAACAACTCGGCCAGTTCGCCGGATGCCGTGCGGCGCAGCAGGTCCATCTGGAAGAAGCGTTCCTGGGCATGCACGAAGCCGGTCGCATAGGCCACGTCTAGCCGTGTGGCGCCGGTGATCATGGGCACGCCGCTCGCATCACGCTCGATGCGCACTTCGGCCGACAGGCCGGGGCCCTGATGCGCGCCATCGAGCTGCGGCAGGCTGGCGCGCAGGAATAGCCAGGCGCCCAGCAGCACCAGCAGCACGAGGCCCAGCAACGCGGCCAGGCCGCGCAACGTCCATTTCTTCCATCCCTGCATGGTGTCTCCCTGAGAGCTGCGCTAGTGCTGTGTATGTTGCCAGAAAACTGTGCCACAAAGAAACGAGGCCCGCGTCAACGGGCCTCGTCGGGAGCCTGGTGACAATGCCAGCTACGTGCTGCGCCGATCGAGCATCGCGCGCGCAATGGTGCCCGCGTCGACGTACTCGAGTTCGCCGCCAACGGGAACGCCCCGTGCGAGACGGCTGACCTTGAGTCCGCGCGCCTTGAGCATTTCGCTGATGTAGTGCGCGGTGGCTTCGCCCTCGTTGGTGAAATTGGTGGCCAGTACCACTTCGCCCACCACCTCGTCGGTGGCGCGCGTCACCAGCTTTTCCAGGTGCAGGTCGCGCGGCCCGATATTGTCCAGCGGCGACAGGCGCCCCATCAGCACGAAGTACAAGCCGCGCCACGTCAGCGTCTGCTCGACCATCAACTGGTCGGCCGGCGTTTCGACCACGCACAAGAGCGTGTGGTCGCGCTCGGGATCGGCGCACAGGTCGCAGATCTCGATGTCCGAGAAGGTATTGCACTTGATGCAGTGGTGCACGGTGTCGACCGCCTGGTACAGCGCGCGCGACAGTTGCGCCGCGCCCTCGCGGTCATGCTGGAGCAGGTGAAACGCCATGCGCTGGGCGGACTTGGGGCCCACGCCAGGCAGGCGCCGGAGCGATTCGATGAGAAATTCGAGGGATGTCGACATGGATGGGTAAATAAAACGGCCCGCCGGCATGGCGCCGGCAGTGCCGCATCATCCCTGGATCAGAAAGGCATCTTGAAGCCAGGCGGCAGGCCCGGCATGCCGGCGGTCACGCCGCTCATTTTTTCGGCGGCGGTGGCTTCGGCCTTGCGCGACGCGTCGTTGAACGCGGCGGCCACCAAGTCTTCCAGCATGTCACGGTCGTCGCCGAGCAGCGACGGATCGATCGTGACGCGCTTGACGTCGTTCTTGCAAGTCATGACGACCTTGACGAGGCCGGCGCCCGACTGGCCTTCGACTTCGACCAGGGCCAGCGCTTCCTGCGCCTTTTTCATGTTGTCCTGCATGGCTTGCGCCTGTTTCATCAAGCCTGCGAGCTGGTTCTTCATCATGGTGTGGTTCTCCAAATGGGGGTTATCTGTAGTGATTGGATCAGGCGATCTTGACCGAGCCGGGCACGACGAACGCATCGAAGCGTTGCTCGAGTTCCTGCACGAACGGGTCGGCCGCGACCAGGGCCTCGGCCTCGCGCTGGCGCGCCTCGCGCGCCGCTTTCTGTTCGGCGCCGGCGGTGTACCAGACCGGGCCGATATCGGACTCCACGCAGACGCGCAGGTTCGGGAAATGTTCTTGCAATGCTGCCGCCAGCTTTTCGCTGTTGCCGCTGGCGCGCAGCGTGTCGACCGGCACGCGCAGGCGGAACGTGACCGCATTGTCGCGCGCTTCGCACGCAACCAGCTCGGTCTGCAGCGCCAGTTGCTGGGCCACGCCGCGCAGCGGCAGACTGCCGGCCAGCGCCGGCCAGTTGCCGTCCCAGTCGATCTCGGGGACCGGCGTGACGACATAGGCATGCGGCGCCACGCGCGGCGCACGCACAGCTGCAGCTGCAGCCGGAGCCGGGGCAACGACGACGGCTGGCGCGGCTTCGGTGGTGACGGTGGCGACGGCCGTGTCATCCGAAAACTCGGTGACCCAGGACGGCACATCATCATCAGGAGGCTGCTGGGCGCGCAGCGCGGGCTGCGGCGGTGCGACCGCTTGCGCCTGCGCCGGTGCAACGGATTGCGCGACGGCCTGCTGGCCGCCGCCATCCCATGGCGGCGCAGACCGGCCTTGCGGCGCCGAAGACGCCGCGTGCATCGTGGCGCCCGGGCCCGGCGCGGCAGGTGCTGAAGGGCGCGGTGGCGGTGGTGCAGGGTCGGCAGCCGGCGCCGGCGCGGACTCGGGACGCTTGTTGCCGCCGGAGCGCATGCCAGCGCCGGCGCGTGCCGCTTCCAGTGCCGCATTGATGGCAGCGCGGGCCGATGTCATCGGCGGCGCGCCGGGTGCCGAGGCACTGGTCGGCGCGGCAGGCATTGGCGGCGGTGGCGCTGGTGCTGGCACTGCCGGACGTGGCGCAGCTGCCGGCGGTGTCGCCGCAGCCGGTGCATTCGTCGATGCAGGAGCCGACGCAGCCGCGCGCGGCGTCACCGCTGTATGGCTGGCGGCAGCGGCGGCAGCGGCGCGGGCGCCAGGCACGTTGATCGGTGCGGTGGCGGGCGGGGCCTGGACCTCGGCGCCGCCCTGCCCGGGGCGAAACGCCAGCATGCGCAGCAGCGTCATGGTGAAGCCCGCGTATTCGTCCGGCGCAAGGCCGATTTCGTTACGGCCATGCACGGCGATCTGGTAATACAGCTGTACTTCTTGCGGCTCGAACAAGCCGGCCAGGCGCATGATGTCGGCCAGCTCGGGCAAGTCCTGCGGCACCGCGCCCGGCACCGATTGCGCCAGCGCGATGCGGTGCAGCAGCGTGCCCAGGTCTTGCAGCGCGCCGTTGTACGACAGGCTGCGGCTGGCCATTTCATCGGCCACCGCCATCAGGTCGGCGCCGTCCTGCGCGGCGAGCGCATCGAGCAGGCGCACCAGGTACGACTGGTCGAGCGCGCCGAGCATGCCCTGCACCGATTCGAGCGTCACCTGGCCGGCGGCGTACGCGATGGCCTGGTCGGTCAGCGACAGCGCATCGCGCATCGAGCCGTGCGCACCTTGCGCCAGCAGGCGCAGCGCCGGCTGCTCGAACGTGACGCCCTCTTGCCCCAGGATGTCTTCGAGGTGGCCGACGATATGGCCCGGCGGCATCTGCTTGAGGTTGAACTGCAGGCAGCGCGACAGCACCGTCACGGGAATCTTTTGCGGATCGGTGGTGGCAAGGATGAACTTGACGTGCGGCGGCGGTTCTTCGAGCGTCTTGAGCATCGAATTGAACGCGTGGTTCGTCAGCATGTGCACCTCGTCGATCATGTAGACCTTGAAGCGCGCATTGCTTGGCGCGTAGACCGCCTGTTCGAGCAATTGGGCCATCTCGTCGACGCCGCGGTTGGACGCCGCATCCATCTCGATGTAATCGACAAAGCGGCCGGCATCGATGGCAACGCAGGCTTCGCAGACACCGCATGGCTGCTCGGTGATGCCGCCCTGCCCGTCCGGGCCGATGCAATTGAGCGACTTGGCCAGGATGCGCGACAGCGTGGTCTTGCCGACCCCGCGCGTGCCCGTGAACAGATAGGCGTGGTGCAGCCGCCCGGTGCGCAAGGCGTGGCTCAGTGCACGGACGACGTGCTCCTGGCCGACCAGCGTATCGAAATTCTTGGGACGGTATTTGCGGGCGAGGACTTGATAGGACATGCCACGATTTTACCGCAGATGACGCCCGCCGCGGACATTCGGCAGATGCGCCGGCATACAAGACAGCACGCGACGCTGATGACAGGCGTGACGACGCCGTGCTGGCGAACGTGATACAAAAAGGGGGGCAAAAGGAAAATACAGACGCCAACTACGGCGAAGAAGAACGAAAGAGGCGAGCCTGATCTGCGGCACTTGCGGTGAACGGCTTTGGCTGCTTCGTTCCCGACCTGACCAGGTAAACCATGCCGCAATGCGCAGGGGCCCGCCAGCGCGAATTATACCGCACGCACGCGGTTTGGGGAAATGGCCGGCAACATCCATCGCCGGCCACTACCATCAGATCCCCAGCTCTTGCCAGATCGCATCCACGCGCGCCTTGACATCCGGCGCCATCACGATCGGCGTGCCCCACTCGCGGTTGGTTTCGCCCGGCCATTTATTGGTCGCATCGATGCCCATCTTGCTGCCCAGGCCACTGATCGGCGATGCAAAGTCCAGGTAATCGATGGGCGTGTTGTCGACCAGCACCGTGTCGCGGGTCGGATCGACGCGCGTGGTGATCGCCCAGATGACTTCTTTCCAGTCGCGCACATTGACGTCTTCGTCGACCACCACGATGAACTTGGTATACATGAACTGGCGCAGGAAGCTCCAGACGCCGAACATCACGCGCTTGGCGTGGCCCGCATACTGCTTCTTCATCTGCACGACTGCCATGCGGTAGCTGCAACCTTCCGGTGGCAGATAAAAGTCGGTGATCTCGGTGAACTGTTTCTGCAGCAACGGGATGAACACTTCATTGAGCGCCACGCCCAGCACGGCCGGCTCGTCCGGCGGTTTGCCCGTATAGGTCGAGTGGTAGATCGGGTCGCGCCGCATCGTGATCCGGTCAATGGTAAACACCGGGAAACTGTCCTGCTCATTATAGTAGCCAGTATGGTCGCCATACGGCCCCTCGAGCGCATGCTCGAAACCGGTCGGGTGGTTCGCATCCGGATAGATATGGCCTTCCAACACAATCTCGGCGGACGCTGGCACGCGCAGTTCGCTGCCGATCGCCTTGGTCAGCGTCGTGCGGCTGCCGCGCAGCAAGCCGGCAAACTGGTATTCGGACAGCGAATCGGGCACCGGCGTCACGGCGCCCAGGATCGTGGCGGGATCGGCGCCCAGCGCCACGGCGATCGGATACGGTTTGCCCGGGTTCGACAGCGCGTGCTCGCGGAAGTCGAGCGCGCCACCCCGGTGCGCCAGCCAGCGCATGATGACCTTGTTCCGGCCCAGCACCTGCTGGCGGTAGATGCCCAGATTCTGGCGCTTCTTGTTCGGCCCCTTGGTGATCACCAGGCCCCAGGTAATCAATGGTGCGACGTCGCCTGGCCAGCAATGCTGGATCGGCAGGCGGGCCAGGTCGACGTCCTGCCCTTCCCAGACGATCTCCTGGCAGGATGCGCCCTTGACTTCCTTGGGCGCCATGTCCCACACCGCTTTTACCAGGGACCCCATGCCCATGATGTCGGCAAAACCCTTGGGTGGCTCGGGTTCCTTCAGGCGCGCCAGCACGTGGCCGATACGGCGCAGCTCGCTTACATCGCTCGCGCCCATGCCCAGCGCTACCCGCTTTGGCGTGCCGAACAGATTGGCCAGGACCGGGATCGTGTGCCCGGTCGGCTTGGAAAACAGCAGCGCGGGACCCTCGGCGCGCAACGTGCGGTCGCACACTTCGGTCATTTCAAGGTGCGTCGAGACAGGAAAATCGACACGTTTGAGCTCACCCATGCGCTCCAATTGGGCCATAAAATCACGCAGATCTGTATATTTCATCAGTTTTAAGCTTTTCTTCGGTTGCAGAACATTAGTGAAGCGACGCCGCCAAGTGATTGATTCGACAAGTGTTTCACGCTCATCAGTACGTCCTTAATAACTGGAAGCTATATAGAACAGTCGTGCTAGGGTTGACTTGATATAAGCTCGCCCATACAATCCGTCCTACTTGATGAGGCAGCGATACTTTTTTTGACACAATTTTAGCTGTTCTCATGCATTCACGGGGTCGGGGCCCCACATGACATTGTAGGAGTGTTTTCAACGGGCGTCTGCCCACTCCCCCGAGACAGTTGTTGAGCCACTGGCACCAGTCCCCATGTTGGACGGCAGCCAGCTGAAGCAAGGCAATGACGGCGTTAGTCGGCCGCGTCGCGGCGACAAACGATTTTCTGATGCACGGTCCAGAGCACCCCCACGTAACGCCTTTGGCGCGACGACGGGCTTCTTTTTGCCGCGACAAGGGGAAATTCGATGTTTCATCGTTTTATCATGAGCGCAAAGTTCATGCATTCCAGGGCCAGCCAGCCCATCACGGTATCGTCCGTGACCAAAACGGCACGCAGTGTTGTACAAACTGCGCGTTCTACCCTGACCGTATTCGGTCTTAGCGCTGTGGCCCTGATGGCCCTGATCTACTCCAACGACAGCGTCGCCAAGCGCGTCTCCGAGATGCTGCATCCGGAACCGGTCGTCGCCGTCAATATGCCGGCAGCACCTGTCGCCACCGTCGTGCCCGCAATGCAGGCCACGGCCCAGACGGTTGCCGTTGAAACGACCCATATGGGCACGTCGTCCGCCACGCTTGGCAACACCAAGCAGCAGCAGTACGTGACCAAGTGGCTGTCGAAGCGTTACCGCGTCGCCAGCGACGCCGCCAATATGCTGGTATCGACCGCCTACCTGACGGCGCACGATCTGAAACTCGATCCGCTGCTGATCCTGGCGGTAATGGCCATCGAATCCGGCCTGAACCCGTTCGCTGAGAGCGCGATGGGTGCCAAGGGCCTGATGCAAGTGATGGCCAAGGTGCACCATGACAAATTCGAGAAAGTCGGCGGCCAGCAGGCAGCCCTCAATCCCGTGGCCAACATCCGAGTCGGTGCCTTGATCCTGAAAGACTACGTCAAGCGCACCGGTTCGGTCGAAGGCGGCCTGAAGACCTATGTGGGCGCGGCCGACATGGACAGCGACCAGGGCTACGGCGCGAAGGTCATCAACGAGTACCGCCTGCTGAACCAGGTCGCGAAAGGCCAGAACGTGCCGGCAATGAAGCGCAACACGCCAGCACCGACGTCGTCGCCAGTCGTCGTCAGCAAGCAGCCTGAGGCAGACAGCGTGAAGCCGGAAGCAAAGCCAGTACCTGAAGCGACCACTGCTGCCACCGCACCGGTGGTTGCCTCGGACGCGTTGGCCGGTCTGTAAATTCGACTGCCCGCCTGAGAACCACCGCTGCGGCGGTGGTTTTTTTACGTCGGTCACGCGGGCGACGACCAATAAAAAAGCCACCGGCTCGCGCACGGTGGCTTTTATATAGTGCAAACCAAACGATCAGCGGCGCTGATCACCTGCCGCTTCGTCCGGACGCAGGCGCTGAGCCAGCTTGTCCAGCACGCCATTCACATACTTGTGGCCGTCGATACCGCCAAACGACTTGGTCAGCTCGACTGCTTCGTTGATCACGACGCGGTATGGCACTTCGGGATGGTTCTTCAGCTCGTACGCGCCCAGCAGCAGGACCGCGTGCTCGATCGGCGACAGCTCGGCGATCGAACGGTCGATCAGCGGGGCGATCGACTCGCGCAGCTCGACCGAGGTGCTGATCGCGCCATTGAGCAGCGCCGAGAAGAACTCGCTGTCGGCTTTGTCGAAACCATGGGCGCTGCGGATATTGGCAGCCACGATGCGTGCCGGTTCATTGTTCAGCAGCCATTGGTACAGCCCCTGGAGCGCGAACTCGCGCGCGCGGTGGCGCGGCGTGCGGTTCTTGCTCGGGTTGGCGTGCATATTCTTGTCGGTCATTGTTCTCTTGCCTTTAGTGTTATTCGTCTTCTGGCACCAGCTCGTCCAGCGCCATCAGCAGGTTGGCCATTTCGACGGCGACACGCGCGGCGTCGGCGCCTTTTTCGGCCATGCGCACTTCTGCCTGCGCATCGTTCTCGGTGGTCAGGATCGCGTTGGCGACCGGGATGCCGTAATCGAGGCCGATGCGGGTGATGCCCGCGCCCGATTCATTCGACACCAGCTCGAAGTGGTAGGTTTCACCGCGGATGACGGCGCCCAGCGCGATCAGCGCGTCGAACTGTTCGGTCACGGCCATGCGCTGCAGCGCCAGCGGCACTTCGAGCGCACCCGGCACGGTCACGTGCAGGATGTCCTCATCGGCCACGCCCAGGCGCTTGAGCTCAGCCAGGCACGACGACAGCAGGCCATTGCCCACGGTCTCGTTGAAGCGGGCCTGCACGATACCGATGCGCAGGTCTTCGCCCTGCATATTGCTTTCAAAAGTTCCTACCGTCATGACTGACCTCTTGTATTAGTTGGATGGGATGATTCAGGCGTCGGGACGCGGCACGTAGCCGGTCACTTCCAGGTCGAACCCGGTCATCGACGGCATCTTGCGGGGATTGGCCAGCAGCTGCATCTTGCGCACGCCCAGCGCGCGCAGGATCTGGGCGCCGATGCCATAGGTGCGCAGGTCCATCGACGCGGCGCGTGCGCCGGCGCGGTTGCCCCGTGCGTCCTGCGGCGCCAGTTGCGCAAACAATTGCTCGGCCGTTTCGCCGCAATTGAGCAGCACGATTACGCCGGCATCGCTGGCCTTGATCGTGCGCATCGCCGAAGCCATGTCCCACGAGTGGGTGGTGGCGCGGTTTTCCAGCAGGTCGAGAATCGACACCGGCTGGTGCACGCGCACGAGCGCTTCCTTATCCGGCGACAGCTCGCCATGCACGAGCGCCAGGTGGGCCGAGCCGCTTGGTGCGTCGCGGAATGCCACCAGCTTGAATTCACCCGCCTCGGTCGACAGCGCGCGTTCGGCAATGCGCTCGACCAGGCATTCGTTCTGGCTGCGGTAGTGGATCAGGTCGGCAATCGTGCCGATCTTGAGCCCGTGCTCTTTGGCGAACTCGATCAGGTCGGGCAGGCGCGCCATCGTGCCGTCTTCCTTGATGATCTCGCAGATCACCGAAGCGGGCGACAGGCCGGCCATCTGCGTCAGGTCGCAACCGGCTTCGGTATGGCCGGCGCGCATCAGCACGCCGCCCTTCTGGGCACGCAGCGGGAAGATGTGGCCCGGCTGGACCAGATCGTCCGGCACGGTGCCCTTGTGGACCGCCACCTGGATGGTGCGCGCGCGGTCGGCCGCCGAGATACCGGTGGTCACGCCTTCGGCCGCTTCGATCGAGACGGTGAAATTGGTGCCGAACGAGGTGCCGTTCTTGGACGTCATCATCGGCAGGGCCAACTGGTCGCAGCGCTCTTCGGTCAGGGTCAGGCAGACCAGGCCACGGGCGTGGCGGATCATGAAATTGATCGCCTCGGGAGTGACGAAATCGGCTGCAAGCACGAGGTCGCCTTCGTTTTCGCGATCTTCTTCGTCGACCAGAATGACCATGCGGCCAGCGCGCAGTTCGGCGACGATTTCCTCAGTGCTGGAAATGGACATACAGATTCCTTGAAACAGGGGTTTTGCGTAATCCGCTATTTTAAAGGATTTACAGACGCCCAACGGCATTCCCGATGGCCAGAGCGCCAAATTGCCAGCACGATGTGCCCTTGTCGTCAACCATGCGTTGCCAATAGACAACCACAGGTGACCGCGTGTCGGTTAATTGTTAAGCTAGTTCATTCGCGTGGCAAGCCCGCGGCACGACTGTCACCAACTGGATTATGATTAACACATTATTGCCGTATTTACCCTTCCACCGCGGCAGTCTTTCCGACGGAGTTGCCATGCCGCTAGTTCATCCTGTTCGCTCTTCAGGCGCCACTGCCAGCGGCAGGCTTTGCTGATGGCGACGATCCTGATTGTCGACGACCGGCCCAGCAACCGCAGTTATCTGAGCGCCCTGCTCGGCCTGAGCGGGCACCGCATCCTTGAAGCCGAAAACGGCGCCTGCGCGTTGGCGATTACGCGCGCCGAGCTGCCTGACCTCATCATCACCGACATCCTGATGCCGACGATGGATGGCTACGAGTTCGTCCAGCAACTGCGCGCCGAGCCGGCGCTGCAAAACACGCGCGTCATCTTCTTCTCGGCCGTGTACTCCGAGCGCGAAACGGTGGCGATGGCGGCGCGCTGCGGCGTGACCACGGTGCTGGGCAAGCCGGCCGACCCGCACCGGATTCTCGAGGCTGTCGACGCCGAACTGGGCGTGGCCGGCGGCGCGCCGGCGCCCTGCCCTGTCGCCGAGCCAGAGCATGAGCATGAGCGCGCCCTGCCCTTCGACCTGGGCGCACGCCTCGGCGAACTCGAACGCATGTGCATGATGCTCGTCGGCGAGCGCCGGGTCGAGGCGCTGGCTGCGGCATTCGTCGACGCCGTGCGCCGCGTGCTCGACGCCGATTGCGTTGCCCTGTGCCTGCTGGGCAGCTCGGAAAGCAGCGTGCGCCACCTGGGCACGTATGGTGTCGACGCCGCCCTGCTGTTGCCGTCGGCGCTGGATGAACACGACCTGCCGGGCGTGCTGCTGCGCGCCCGGGCGCCATTGCGCCTCGATGCGGAAGATACGCTGCTGACCACGCTGCCCGTCGGCCATCCGCGCGTCGTGCACCTGCTCGGCCTGCAGGTGCACGACCTGCAGCATCCACTGGGCTGGCTGTATTGCACGCGCGCCGACAACGCTGCGCCCTTCACCGACGAAGAAGAGCGCTGGGCGACGGCGCTCGCCGCGCAACTGGCGGTGGCCTACGAAAACCTGAATTTGTACGAAGTGGTGCAGCACCACGCGGCGCAGCTGCAGCTCGAGGCCATCGCCCGCGCCGATTCCGACGCCGCCCTGCGCGACAGCGAACACCGGCTGGAACTGGCGCGCCAGGTGTTCGACAGCACCCAGGAAGCGATCCTGATGACCGACGCCGACGCCAATATCGTCGCCGCCAATCCGGCCTTCGAGACGATCACCGGGTTCCATGAAGCCGACGTCATGGGGACCAACCCGCGCTTCATGCGCTCGGGCCGGCACGACGCCGCGTTCTACGCCAGCATGTGGAACTGCCTCGAACAAGACGGCCAGTGGCGCGGCGAAATCTGGAACCGCCGCAAGAATGGCGAAATCTACCCGGCCAGCATGAGCATCAGCGCGGTGCGCGACGATGCCGGCAATCTGACGGCCTACGTGTCGGTGTCGACCGACCTGTCAGCGCTGAAAGCGGCCCACCACCAGCTTGATTTCCTGTCGAACCACGACGCGCTGACGCAATTGCCGAACCGCTCGCTGTTCAACGACCGCGTGGGCCAGGCCCTGGCCGCCGCGCGCCAGGATGCCAGCCAGGTCGCGCTGCTGCTGTTCAACGTCGACCGGCTCTCGCGCATCAACGATAGCCTGGGCCACTCTGCCGGGGACACCGTGCTGCGCGAAGTCGCGCGCCGCGTCAGCGCGCTGGCTGGCCCCACCGACACCGTGGCGCGCCTGTCGGGCGATGAATTCGTGCTCTTGATGACCGATTTCGACGACACCGATGACGTGATCTACTGCGCCCAGAAGCTGATCGACGCTGTCGCCGAGCCGCATGGCGTGGGCGGTCACGACCTCGTGGTGACGGGCAGCGTGGGCATCAGCATCTATCCGCGCGATGGCGATGCGCCGGGCGACCTGCTCAAGGCGGCCGACGCGGCGCTCACGCACGTCAAGGAATCGGGGCGCAATGGCTTCCGCTTCTTCAAGGGCGAGATGAATGCCGAGGCGCTGCGCTGGCTGGCGCTGGAAACGCGCCTGCGGCGCGCGATCGAGCGCGACGAACTGGCGCTGCACTACCAGCCGCAAGTATCCCACCTGGACGGCACACTGGTCGGCATGGAAGCCCTGCTGCGCTGGAACAGCGGCGAGATCGGCAATGTCTCGCCGGGCGACTTCATTCCGCTGGCCGAAGACACGGGCCTGATCCATCCGATCGGCGAATGGGTGATTCGCCAGGCGTGCTTCCAGAACCAGGCCTGGCAGGATGCGGGCCTGGCGCCGGTGCGCGTGGCCGTCAATGTCTCGGCCCACCAGTTCAAGGCCGGCGCGGTCGTGTCGGTGGTGCGCGGCGCGCTGCGCGACAGCGGCCTTGCACCGCGCTGGCTCGAAGTCGAACTGACCGAAAGCGTGATGCTGGGCGACAGCAGCGCAGCCGAGGCCCAGATGGCCGAACTGCGCGCGCTGGGCGTCTCGCTCTCGCTGGACGACTTCGGCACCGGCTACTCATCGCTGGGCTATCTGTCGCGCTTCCCGCTCGACAAACTCAAGATCGACCAGACCTTCGTGCGCAACATCACCAGCGAGCAGCGCAGCGCCGCGATTGCCCAGGCCACCATCGCGCTGGCCAAGGGCCTGTCGCTGGCCGTCGTGGCCGAAGGTGTCGAGACGATCGGCCAGCGCGATTTTCTCGGCTCGCTCGGTTGCGATGTGATGCAGGGCTATCTGTATGGGCGGCCGATCCCGGCGCTCGAGATGGCCGGGTTGCTGGCGCTGGGCAGCGTGATGCTGTAAGCGCTGCGGGGGCGCTGCACGGTCCCTGCGGCGTTCGTTAGCGCAGCCTTAAGCCCAGCCGTGCACGGGCACGCGCCCTGTAAAATGCACCGATCAAGTCACCGGGAACCCCCAATGAGCAACAAATTCGTACGCGGCGCCTGCCTGGCCGCGTTGGTGTGCGTGTCCTCGCTGGCGCACAGTGCGCCCCAGGTCAGCGCGCCAAAGGCAGCCGTCTCGAAAATGGACGCGCTGCAGCTCGACGCCGTGATCCCGGTCGGCCCGCAGGTCAAGGTCGGCAAGCTGGCCAATGGCCTGACCTACTACATCCAGCGCAATGCGCGCCCCGAACACAAGCTCGAACTGCGCCTGGTCGTCAAGGCCGGCTCGATCCTGGAAGACGACGACCAGCGCGGCCTGGCGCACTTCGTCGAGCACATGGCGTTCAATGGCTCGACCAATTTCCGCAAGCACGAGCTGGTGTCGTACCTGCAATCGATCGGCGTGGGCTTCGGCGCCGACCTGAATGCCTACACCTCGTTCGACGAGACCGTGTACATCCTGCCGATTCCGACCGACAAACCGCAGAACGTCACCCGCGCCTTCCAGGTGCTGGAAGACTGGGCCCACGGCGTGAGCTTCGATACTGACGCCATCGACAAGGAGCGCGGCATCATCCTCGAAGAAGCGCGCCTGGGCAAAGGCGCCGCCGACCGCATGGGCAAGCAGATCTATCCGCGCCTGTTCAACGGCTCGCGCTACGCCGAGCGCCTGCCGATCGGCCGCGAAGACGTGCTGCGCAATTTCAAGCCCGAGACCCTCAAGCGCTTCTACAAGGACTGGTACCGGCCCGACCTGATGGCGGTTGTCGTCGTCGGCGACATCGATCCGGCGCAGGCCGAGAAGCTCGTCAAGCAGCACTTCACGCGCCTGAAGAATCCGGCCACGCCGCGCCCGCGCGAGTACGCGGCGATTCCCGCGCGCGCCGACACCGAGGCGTTGGTCGTGACGGACCCGGAAGCCGATGGCAATGCGGTGCTGATCCGCTACCCGGTGCAACCGGTGCGCGACCTGGGCACCGTGCGCGCCTACCGCGAAGAGCTGGTGCAGGGCCTGTTCGCGTCGATGCTCAGCGCGCGCCTGGCCGAGATCTCGCAACTGCCCGATGCACCGTGGCTGGGCGCCAGCAGCTCGCTGGGCAAGCTGACCCCGCGCTACCGCGCCTATAACGCCTCAGCCGCCATCGGCCCGCGCGGCGCGCAGCCCGCCATTGCGGCGCTGGTCCAGGAAAACGAACGGGCGCGCCAGCACGGCTTCGGCGTGCAGGAACTCGAACGTGCCAAGAAAAACCTGATGCGCACCTACGAGCAGGCCTGGAACGAACGCGCCAAGAGCGATTCGGGCACCTACGCCGCCGAATACATCCGCAACTTCCTGCAGGCCGAAGCCATTCCCGGTATCGAGACCGAATACCGCTACGTGCAGAACCTGGTGCCCGGTATCACGCAGGCCGAGATGAACGCCTATGCGCGCAGCACGATCCCGCAAGACTCGGGCAAGCTGGTGCTGTACACGGGCGTGGCCAAGCCCGACACGCCTACCGGGCCGCAGTTGCTGGCGGCGGTGAGCGAGGCTGCGCGCCTGCCGGTCGAAGCGTACGATGAAAAACTGCTGGCGGCGCGCCTGATGGAACGCCCGGCGCAACCCGGCACGATCACGCACGAAGAGCACGACAAGGCGCTGGGCCTGGCCCGTTTGACGCTATCGAACGGCGTGAAGGTGATCCTGAAACCCACCGACTTCCTGAATGACCAGGTGGTGCTGAGCGCGGCGCGTCCTGGCGGGCAAAGCCTGTTTCCCGATCAGGACATCCTGAATGCGCGCTTTTCCAATGCGATCGTGGCCAGCATGGGCGTGAAGGATTTCACCCCGCTCGACATGCGCAAGATCCTGGCCGGCAAGGCGGCCGGCGTGACCGTCGGCCTGGGTAGCTACACCGACGTGATCGCGGGCGCCTCGGGCGCCACCGACATCGAAACGATGCTGCAGCTGCTGTGGCTGAAGTTCGCGGGCGTGCGCCGTGACGAAGACCTGTTCCACGCGTATATCGACAAGCAGGCCGAAATTGCCCGTAACGCCAGCGGCCAGCCGGGGCGGCGCTTTGGCGACGCCGTGGTGTCGGCGCTGTTTGGCAATCACCCGCGCGCACCACGCTCGCTCGAGGCCGACGAATACGCCAAGATCGACCTCGATCGCAGCATCGCCATTTTCCGCCAGCGTTTCTCGAGCGCGAAGGACATGACGTTCATCCTGGTGGGCAGCTTCGACGAAAAAGCGATCCGGCCGCTGTTGACCAGCTATCTGGGCACCCTGCCCACGCCCGCGCTGCCGGTGGCGTACCGCGACGTGGGGCTGCGCCCGGTGACGGGCGTGGTCAAGCGCGAAGTACGCAGCGGCACTGAGCCCAAGAGCAGTATCTCGATCAACTTCACGGGTCCGGCTGAATTCTCGGAGGCCGAGCAGCTGCGCCTGTCGGCGCTGATCGAAGTGACCAATCTGCGCATCATCGAGGTGCTGCGTGAAAAGATGGCGATGATCTACGGCGGCGGCGCCAGCGGCGCGCTCAGCAAGATCCCGTACGGGAACTACTCGATCGGCATCAATCTGCCGACCGGGCCGGAAAATGTCGACAAGGTGGTGGCTGCGACGTTTGCCGAAATCAAGCGCCTGCAAGAGAACGGGCCAGACGCCGCCGAGCTGGAGAAAGTCAAATCCGGCTGGATCCAGAACCACCGCCGCTCGCTGCGCGAGAACGGTTACTGGGTAGCCAATCTGCAATCGAGCCTGACCGAAGGCACCGACCCGGCGTCGATCCTGAAGGTCGAGCAGCAGGTGGCCGCGCTGACGGCGCAGGACGTGCAGGCGGCGGCGCGGCGTTACTTCGATACGAAGAACTATGTGCAGGTGGTGCTCAATCCCGAAGCGGCGGCCAAGGCAGCCAACGTGGCCAAGGCGCTGCCCGCAGTGCAGCCGCAGCCGGGTCAGCCGGGTCAGCCGGCGCTGCCGGGCACCTGATGGGCCACGCGCGCCGGCGTGGCCTTTCGGGCTGCCGGCGCGCATCGTCTATACTATGCGTGCCCGCAGCGGGCATTCGCCTCCGTACACATCAACGCCGGCGCCAGGCACCATCGGCGCTCTACTGGTAACAATCCATGAGCATGCCCGATCACCCGGTTCACCTGGCCAGCGCCCTGTTGCAGGACGCCCAAGCACACCACCGCGTGATGCCAGCGCACTGAGTCGGCAGCCGCATGCATTCACCCGACGAGTACCGCGCCGAAATCGACCGCCTGCGCAAGACCACGCGCGATCTGGTTGCCATGACCACCCTGCCGGCCATCTGGGGCGACATGCCCCCGGAAGGCGTCATCGACAGCCTGGCGAGCGTCCTGCTCACGACGCTGGACCTGGACCTGGTCGGTATCCACCTGCCGGGCAAGGGCGAGATCGATCCCCTGGACGCGATTCGCCTCCGGCGCCACGATGACGGTGACGATGATGGGGCGATGCTGCCGGCCGCGCGCGCGGCGCTCGACGCCGCCATCGGGTCGGCCGACCTGCTTGACATGCAGCCTGCAACCCTGCATGCCGGCGACGCGCCGCTGCAATTGGGCACGGCGCGCTTCGGCACCGGCAGCGAGCCCGGCGTCGTGGTCATCGGCGCGCGGCGCGCCGGCTTTCCGTCCGAACACGAGCGCCTGCTGCTGGGCGTGGCCGCCAACCAGGCTGCCGCCATCCTGCAGCGCCGCCTGGCCGAACGCGCGCTGGCGCGCAGCGAATCGCGGTTCCTGGACCTGGCCGATGCTGCGCCGGCCATGCTGTGGGTCACCGAGCCCGATGGCAAGCTCTCGTTCCTGTCGCGCGCCTGGCACGAATTCACGGCCCAGGACCGGGAGACGAGCCTGGCGTTCGGCTGGACGGCCGCCGTGCATCCGGATGAGCGCGACGCAGCGCTGCACGCCGTCGTCGATGCCAATGCGCGCCGCGTGCCATTCAGCATGGAGCATCGGCTGCGGCATGTCGTCGATGGCTACCGCTGGGTGATTGCGACCGGACAGCCGCGCTTTGCGGCGAACGGCGACTTCCTGGGTTTTGTCGGCAATGTGCTCGACATCAGCGACCGCAAGCGAACCGAACAGGCGCTGCACGAGACACGCGACACGCTCGTGACGATGTTCGACGCCCTACCGGTGGGCGTGGCCGTGGCCGGCCAGGACGGCAAGCTGCTGCTGTCGAACCAGGCCATGCACCGCTACCTGCCCACCGGCGTGCTGCCGTCGCTGGACGAAGAGCGCTACATGCGCTGGACCGCGTTCGATGCAGATGGCCGGCCGCTGGCGCGCCGTGATTTCGCAGGTGCGCGCGCATCGCGCGGCGAACGCGTCGTGCCGGGCATCGAAGCGCGCTACCTGGGCGACGATGGTGTCGAGATCTGGACGCAGGTGGCGGCCGTGCCGCTCAAGGGCCGCGACGATGTCACGCGCGGCCACGTCGCGATCGTCACCGACATCGATGCCTTCAAACGCACCGAAGCCGCGCTGCGCCTGGCCGAATCCCGCCAGCGCGAACTGTTCGACGAAGTCGCCAGGGCCAACCGCAACCTGAGCGAGTTCCTGGCCGTGCTGGCGCACGAACTGCGCAATCCGCTGGCCCCTTTGATGACGGGCCTGGAATTACTGCGCGTCGGCGCCCGCGACCCTGCCGTAGCGGCCGATGTGCGCGACATGATGGAGCGCCAGGTCCGGCAACTGGCGCACCTGATCGACGACCTGCTCGACATCGCGCGCGTCACCAATGGCAAGGTGGAAATCCGCAAGACCCGCGTCGACCTCAACGCCATCGTGACCAATGCGGTCGAAACCAGCCTGCCGCTGATCAACAAGCACCGCCATGCATTCGACCTGCAGTTGCACGCAGCGCCGCTGCCGGTGCAGGTCGACACAACCCGCATCGCGCAGGTGATCGGCAACCTGTTGACCAATGCGGCCAAGTACACGCCACCTGGCGGCGCGCTGTCGCTGCGCGTGACGCAGGACGGCGCCCATGCCGTCATCACCGTCACCGACAACGGCGTCGGCATTCCCGCCGCCTCGCTGGAATCGGTGTTCGAGATGTTCAGCCAGGTGGGCAGCAACCGCCAGCACGCGCAAGGCGGCCTGGGCATCGGCCTGTCGCTGGTACGCCAGCTGGTCGACCTGCACGGCGGCGTGGTCAGCGCACACAGCGAGGGCATCGGCAAGGGCAGCACCTTCGTGGTCCGGCTCGCGCTGGACGACGCGCCGGCGGCGGCGCCCCTTGAAGAAGTCGCGGCGCAGGGCACACCGGCTGCGCCGGCACTGCGCATTCTCGTCACGGACGATAATGTCGATGCGGCGGTGACGCTGTCGATGCTGCTCGAGATGGCGGGCCACGCCGTCACGGTCGCGCATGACGGCCAGCAGGCGCTGAATATGGCCGCGCAATGCAGACCGGACGTGGTGTTTCTCGATATCGGCCTGCCGGACATGTCGGGCCACGACGTGGCGCGCGGCCTGCGGCAGATCGCCGGGCTCGAACGCTGCACCATCGTCGCGGTATCGGGCTGGGGCGCGCAGGACGACCTGGCGCGCTCGAGCGCCGCCGGCTTTGACGCGCACTTCACCAAGCCGGTGGACTCGAGCCGGGTACTCGATTACCTGGCGGTGGTCGCTGCCAGCATGCGCTCGACGTAGCGCGCAATCAGGTCGATCTCGAGATTGACGCGCGAACCGGCCGCCAGGTGGCGCAGCGTGGTGACCTCGATCGTGTGCGGAATCAGGTTGATCGAGAAGCGGCAGACTTTCTGGCCGCCCTCGTCCAGGTCGTGCACCCGATTGACGGTCAACGACACGCCATTGACAACGATCGACCCCTTATAGGCCAAAAATTTGCCCAGCTCGTGCGGCGCATCGATGATCAGTTCGCGCGATTCGCCGACCGGCTCAAAGCTGTGCACGACGCCCAGGCCGTCGACGTGGCCCGACACCAGGTGCCCGCCCAGGCGCTCGGCCAGCGTCAGGGCTTTCTCGAGATTGACTTCACCGGGTGCGTCCAGGCCCACGGTCTTGTTCAGGCTTTCGCGCGAGACGTCGACCGTGAACCCGGTGGCGCTCTTTTCGGTGACCGTCATGCAGGCGCCGTTGATGGCGATCGAGTCACCCAGGCCCACGTCGGCCAGCGGCAACGGGCCGGCATCGATGGCAAGACGCACGCCGGCGTCCAGGCCGCCGGCAAGCGGCGCGACGGAAGTGATGGTGCCGACAGCGGCGACGATTCCAGTAAACATACGACGTTATTCCTTGTTGGGGGTAGCAGAGGATGGGGAAGCAGCTTCGGCGAAGCGGGCCAGGATGCGCAGGT